>JAEEGL010734455.1_pt1 | contig 141886 bp, 139 predicted proteins | sample 9134231 | NCBI WGS metagenome assembly JAEEGL01 (sample SAMN16246548, study PRJNA631951) | gut metagenome | biome: gut microbiome; feature: rumen; material: fiber-attached | host: Bos | place: Iran: Karaj | collected 2018-10 | reverse complement strand
TTCTCTGGTCATCTCTCCTCCGTTGCGGATTGCCTCAATGTCATTTACATATCCAATCAGCTGGGAGATATATCCCTTTTCTTTGTTCAGATACGGCGTTATTTTTTGAATCCAGCGTTTTAAAATCTGCTGATTATATGACTGCACTTCCAAAAGCTCCGATTTTCTTCCATCAATAAACCACTGCGGTGTCTTTTTGGGATTTTCGGCCTTTGCTCTTGCAACAAGCTCAGCATCCATCTGCGCAATTTTCTTGCACTGGGAAGAGACAAACCACTCACGGCACAATTGCTTTCTGAACGGAGCGAACTCATTGAAATATGGTTTGTAGCACACGATGCCGTCAAATACAGACAAAAACTGCCTGTACCCCTCTTCGCTGGTATTAAAACTCCATCTGCGGTTATAGCTGTTATTTTGCTCCTTGGACACCACTTCAGCTAAGGCAGAAGCTTTTTTTATAATCGCATTGTATTTGTCGGCATTTGGATCGAAGTGAAGCTCAGTGTCATAGGGAAGTCCCCTTGCGGCACGAATGGCATTTTGCATCTGGGCATCGTCGAGTTTTTTACGTACCGCAGAAAGTTCGTCTTTAAACTTGGACGCATAATTTGGAACTGCATCACAATAAATGAGCATGAGATTTCGGTGCGCGGCCATTTCTTCCCTCGTGTCAATCTTGCTGAGCTCCGGTATGGACGGCAGATTTTTATACGCTTCCGCATACGAGCTATACGAGAGTGCTTTTATCTGATTTTTGGTGTCTTTTTTGGATCTGTCGATTTCGGACTCAACCCATAGATATTCCGTTTCCATGTAGCCACCCAATTCCTGGGCGAAGTTGCGGTTTTCCCTTGCCACATATCCGCTTGAGTCCGGTGTGGAATTTACGTTGACGCTTGCTTTTGTCACTGAGCTTGACGCGGATGTGCTTGTGCTCGAAGCTGTGTTTGCTGATGCGCTTCTGTTTGATGTAGAGCTTGATGTTTCCTCAGTGTCGTCCTCAAAAATCGCCGCAAGTTCGTCCAATGTCTCGCAAGAGCTGAAAATCAGGCCAAACGAAAGCGCAGCGGCCAAAACAATTTTTGCTTTTAATCTGTTCATGTGTTTCTCCCCGGCACTTAAAAGTTTCAAGTCCTTGCTTTCATTCTAAGGGAGCTTTTTTGAACTGTCAATAATTATTTTGAGATTTTGGATATTTTCAAGGGATTGGACTTCACGCCTCTTTCGCAGCCTGATTGACCGAGTGAGCGATGAGCATTTGCCCAAGGTAATAGAGCACGAGGGTAATGCCTGCGAACACAAGATTTTTGACGCTCCCGAAAGCGACCAGCATCAGGAGGATGTCCGATGTGCTGAAAAAGAAAGCCCCTGCCGCAAAAAGGATGACCGGTGGACGCGGATTTGAAAGGAGATAGCTGAACGCGCTCGTGGTCAAAAATGCGATGACTCCCACGTAGATGATTCCGGCAATCTTGAAAAGCGTCGTTACCTCAAGGATCCGGACGTAAATCAGCACGATGCTCACTGCAATCAGCATGGCGGCTGCAAGGCTTGTGATGACATGTCTGCATTTCGGTACCGTCGCAATCAGATAGAAAATGTGTCCGCTCAAAAAGCAGATTATTCCGATGAAAAAAATCGGCTGGGAGACGCTCGTGAAAACAAAACGCAGGGTCAGGAAGATGTCGCCGAGCATACCCAAAAAGAGTCCGGTGCAAATCAGAGCGCCCGTGGATTTACCGAATGTGGATTTTGACCCGGGATTTTCAGCGGATGATTTTTTCAACCTGTGATATCCGATGAGCCCTATGAGCACGAAGATGAGTGAGGCGATGGTCTTGAGTATGGCGGTCCGCACGGCATTTTCAAAGCATGAGGAAGCGATGAAAAGTCCTTCGAAAACGAAGCCTATAAGTGAAAGTACGCATAATAAGATTGAGTGATTCATTTTTTTCTCCTTAAGAGGCGGAAAAGACAATCTTGAATCCTTCCTCGTCATTTATCATGCGACCCCGAAGTCCCTTTGAGTCTGTTCCCTCAAGTATGTACTTCGCCAAAAGATTTCCGCTTCCGTCGCAGTTCACTTCATGGGACTCATAGCAGTTTATGAGGAGCGTAAAAATCTCTCTTTTCATCTGTGTTTCCTTTATCCTTGTTTTTAGACGTCTCCATAATATCATTTTCCGGTAGATTTTGCCTATATATAATAGAAGAAAATCGTTGTGTTTTTTCAGAACGTGCTTTATAATTTTCAAAGTTACCTCTAAAAAAACTCGGAGACTTGAGATGAAAATAAACGCGAGATTTTTTCTTGTGCTCAGCGCGGTTTTTTCTTTTGTGGCATGCAGCTCGTGCAAGGATGGCGGAATCGGCTTCGGTAAAAAGAAAAGCGCTGCTAGTGTCTCTCTTTCGGAGCAGGCTGAGACTTTGGATTATATTTTTGACAATCAGACTCTGGGAAGCACTGTCGTCACGATCAAACGCAGCGAGTGGGACAGGCTCTGTGATTATTACCGTTTTTATTATAAAAATGAGACCTGTGTTCATGCGGAATCCTATTCTTACGAAAAGAGGGGGAAATCCTGGCTGATTGAGAACGTGGGATTCCGTCTCCGGGGAAACACAAGCCGTTACTGTCCGCAGGGTGTGGATAACGGCCGGGAACAGGGGCAGATGAGCGCGGAATGGAACCCGGGGTATTACGACTATGCAAGCCGTCCGAACAGCGATTACAGGCAGACACATTTCAAGGTGGACTTCGAGGAGTTCTTGCAGGATGGCGGGGAGCAGAGACTTGCGGGCTGTCTTAAGGGCATGGCATTAAAAAGACTGGACGACGGATGCGGAAGGGAAATCTTCTGCTACGATTTTTTTCATAAGAACGGAATCTGGACGGCACCGAGGGCATGTCACACGCGGCTTTTTATCGACATAATTGAGGACAAGGGCGATGGATCCACCACAAGGATTGACTACGGCGTCTACGAGATGTTTGAGGAAGTCAACTCACAGTCTCTTAAGGCAAGGACCGAAAAATCAATCTCGGCGGATAACGCATGGAAAAACGCAAAGGGCAATCTCTGGAAGTGCATGAGCGACCTGACCGACGGCTCACGGAATGACATCGGCGTGGAGGAGCACGAGCTGATTCTGGATGAGGACAGAAATCCGGTCGGCAAGATAGAGAGCTCATTTGGCCTGGACTTGAAGACAAACAAGAAAAATCTTTGGAAGGCAAAGGAAGAGCTCCGGGGATTTATAAGGGACTTGAACGCGCTCAGGATTCCTTCGGGCGAGGACGATAAAAAATCAATTTCGGAAATCAAGAAATTTTACGAAAAATGGTTTGACGTGGATTTTTTCCTGAGGACCTACGCGGTGAGTCTCATCTGCGGAATGGATGACGACTACTGGGGAAACAGCAACAATTATTATCTTTACTTTGACACGGCCTCCGAGGACTCTTCCGGCAAGGTCTATTATATCCCCTTTGATTACGACAACACTCTGGGATGCTCAATCAGCGAGGGCGGTTTCAAGCACAATCCCATGGACTGGGGGCGGGGAAAAAATCGGCCGCTCATGGACAAGCTTCTTGCGGTTCCTGAGTACAAGGCAAAGTTCGCGAAGTACCTGATGGATTTTTCCGCCGAGGACTCTTACTGGAACTTCGGACGGTGCAGCAGGCAGTTCAGGTCATGGGTCAGGATGATAGGTCCCTATTTGAAGAGCAAGGATTTGAGCTATCGTGGAGTAGGGGTCTCGGAGTTCAGGGACCACACATGGCAGCCCGGAGGATATTTTTTAACCGAGGAGCCCAACGTGTTCGACGCGACGAGGGACTATATCACGCGATGGCTCACCGGGGGCATTAAGTTCCTGACAATCTCGGCTCAGGATGATTATGATGGCGGAATCAAAATCAGTATGGAGAATATCCCTACCGCCGCCGCTGTCAGACGGGTGTTCATAAACGGAAAGCTTGCCTGTGAGCTGGGGCTGATTTGGGAAAACGATGTCGGAAGAATTTCCGAGCATATTTCAGATCCTGAGTGGGTTTATCCGTATACGGAGGCCGGAAAGACTTATGAGGTGAGGGTCGCGTATCTGGACCGGAAATATAACGTGCTTGAGTCTTCGAATGTGCTTGTGGTCAAGGCAAAAGGCGGGGAGGGGGAATTCTGTCTTTTGAACGAGCCTTCGTATACCATTGAGAAAAATGTCTTGAAATTCAATCCTGAGCCTGTCCTGAAAATCGGGTCGGAAAAAGCCTCTGAAAAGGACAACTGGGACAAATATTATGTCCTTGAGCTTACGACTCTGGAATGGGAATATCAGGGCTGGAACTACCTCGGCCACTCATGCAATAATTTTGATTTTTCCGCGCACACTGCCAGGGACCTTTCGCCGGACAAAACGCTGATGTTTGACCTTTATTACGTCGTCTCAAATTCCACCTACGGAAACTACAGGCTGGTCATTTACGAACAGAATGAGACTCATTTCAAGCTTACGGATTAAAAAAAGACAAAAAAATTTGATAAATTAGAGAAAAAAGGTGGTTATCCGCGGGAAAATGGTGTACAATGTTAAAGATTCCCTAAAGATATGATTTTTTTGGGGGGTCTTTGCTAAAGGTTTCATCGAATGCGAGGGCGTTCTTTGTTTTCATTCCGAGTTTATAAAGTAGGATGGTAAAAATGAATCTTTTCCAATTGTACATGTTGTTTTTCGGATTTTCCACCGTCGTAGGAGTTCCTCTCCTGTCTTCATTTCAGGTCACACAGATAAAAAACTCCACCTGGGGTGACTGGGCCGGAAGCCTTGGTGCCACTCTGGGACCTGCCACGGGAATTTTTGTGCTCATCTGCGTAATCACTTACGTCATCATCAAGCCGCTTCTTGCGATCATAAAAAAGGCTGAGCATGAGGATGTCACTCAGGAGGACAAGGCGACCGTGGAAAAAGTTTTCGGCAGGCTGAAGTTGATTACGACTATTTCCCTTATGGTCGGTTATCTTCTTGGAAACGGATGCACGATCATCATCAAGACGCTTGCGGGAAAAGTGAATTACACCAAGTCTGACCTGGCCATAATCATGGTGCTCATTATCCTCTATGGATTTCTTTCGGTGCAGTATTCGGTGAACTGTTTTATAAGCGTGGCCCGTAAGGAGCTTCTCAAGCTTAAGATTACATCTTCCGACGGGTTCAAAAAGACGACCGTTTCCAGCACTATGGCGCAGACTCTTTTCATCACCATCGCAACCGTGGCATGGCATGTTTTCTGCTCGGGCTACAGTGCGGTAAGACACGGCTGGACCCTGAATGTTTTCCGGGGCAAGGTTCTGGTCGCGTTCATACAGGGAATTCTTTTGTGCGTTCCCCTAATCATATTGATTCTCATCAACCTTCGGAGAAGATTCGCAATGACGATCGGCCAGGTAATAAGGCTCAGGACCGAGGGTGATTTGAGGAGCCGCATTCACATCGGAAATTTTGACGACTTCGGGCATCTCATGTCCGAGGTGAATCTTCTCATGGACACTTTGAAATCCTCGCTCTCAAACTTGCAGCAGGAAATTCTTTCCGTTGACTCGGGTGCCGAGGAGCTTATGAACGTGACCCAGAACTCATCCGCGGGAATCACCGAGATTGCTTACAGTTTTAATGCCATGAGCAAGGAGTCGACCAACCAGAGCGAGCTTCTTAATTCGGTGAACTCAAGCGTGGCGAAGCTGAGCTCCGATGCCCTCAAGGTGAGCGACTTTACGAAGAGCCAGTCAAAGTCCGAGCAGGAGAATGCCCTTTCAATCAAGGAGATGGTCACTAATTTCAATTCAATCACGAATCTCATATCAAGGGCGCAGACGCTTTCCTCCGAGCTTACTGAGGAATCCATTTCGGGTAGCGAGGAAGTCAAAAAGACGCGTGACGTCATTGATGAGATTTCTGAAATGTCCAAGAAGATGATCGAGGTCATCAAGGTGATTCAGTCGGTCGCTTCTCAGACTAACCTTCTTGCCATGAATGCTGCAATTGAGGCGGCACATGCGGGAGAGGCAGGACAGGGATTCAGTGTCGTCGCGGATGAAATCAGAAAGCTTTCCGAGTCTACCCAGAGATCGGCAAAGGACATCAGCAACCTTATTAACGAGATTGCGAAATCAATGGAGTCCGGGGCGGCAAACATGGAGCTTACGAGCGAGGCATTTTCCAAAATCCAGAAGGACATCGGTGAGCAGAGCCGTGTGGTCACTGAGATTTCGGAGACGGTTTCCAAGCAGTCCGACGATGCGAATAACATTCTTTCAAATACGAACGTAATCGTAAAGCAGATTGAGCAGGTTGATGAGCTTGCGAGGGACCAGGCCGCTTATACCGAGACAATCAGGGACAACATCAGCGAGATAGTAACGCTTGCAAGTCAGGTTAACGAGTCTGTCCAGCAGTCTGAGAGCGTCGTAAAGGATTTCTCCGAGTCCTTCTCCACAGTCCGTGAAAAGGCTGAGTCAAACAAGAAGTCTGTTTTGAACATCACGAAGGAGCTGGACAAGTTCAAGCTATAGGTAGCATCTGATGTTTTGACATGGGGACTTCTCCGATTATTTTCGGGGCAGTCCCTTTTTAATATCTGATTAAAAACTTATTTACATTCCCAGGAAACTGAGGTCCACCTCAAAAATTCCCTGCTTGGTATAAAACGGAACTCCGATGATTCTTGTCTTTGCCGGCCAGGGAATCGGGTGGTTTTCTCCCGCACGGATTACTGGCGCAGAAACAAAAATGCTCTTGTTCTGCATTGCTGAGACGGCATTTCCCGTGATGATGTTCGTAAACTCGCTTACCAAATCTTTTTCCATCGGCTCCATCTCATCCGGGGACTCAATGGTGATTCCTGAAAGCTCCAGCATTTTTTCCGCGAGCCTTTTGTGCAGACGGAACACGACTACGCCGGATTCATCCCCAGACACTTTTACAAGTCCGGAGACCTCCCACATGTGCGTGGACCCTGGGTTGAGAAGATATGGATCCTTGTGCTGAGGATTAATGTTAAACATCGTTTGAAAGGCTTCTTCACAAGCACTCAAAAACGGATTGATAGTAGAAACGTCCATATTATAATTATAAGCCATTTTCAGTAATAATGCAAAGAAAAAATGATTTTTTGTGAAGCCGTCGTTCTCAGGATGTCCAAAAAGTCAAAATTTCTTTGAAAAATAGCGGAAAATCATCCAAAAATTTTACATGGAAAAACACTGGAAAAGATCCGGTTGCAGCGGGTCGTTCTCAGGAAAATCCTCCATCCATTTGAACACGGAGTCAGTGCCGAATATGATTCCGTTTTTCCGGCATCCTTCCTTTAGTCGCTCCATAAGACGTGTTTCATTCGGACTTGAGACGACGTACTGATTTCCATAGCTCCTCATGTATCGTTCCCTCAATCCGGGAAAATGCCTGTCCAGAGCCGCATAAAAATACTCCCTGTTTCCGTCCCTCAGTGTAAGTCCTATCCCGAAGCAGATTATGGCCTTTACACCGGCACGCACGCAGTAATCCAAAATCCCGTCCAGATTTTCCCTTGTGTCATTGATGAAAGGAAGCAGCGGACTGAACCAAACCACTGTCGGAATACCCTCGTCCTTGCACCGGCAAAGGACTTCGAATCGCTCGCTCGTTGGACAGACGGCAGGCTCAACGATTTTGCACAGGGAGTCATCGGCTGTGGTCAGAGTCATCTGCACGACGGCTTTTGTCTTGCGGTTTATCCTTGAAAGAATGTCCAGGTCCCTAAGCACAAGATTGGATTTTGTCTGTACGGTAGCACCAAAATTATGCTTCTCAAGAATCTCAAGGCAGCGTCGCATTATCCCAAGCTCCTTTTCAAGCGGAATGTAGGGATCGCACATTGCCCCGGTTCCGACCATGCACCGTTTTCGTTTTTTGCGCAGGGTCTCTTCCAGAAGCTCAGGAGCGTTTTGTTTTACCTCAATGTCCTCGAAGTCATGTGTGAACTGATAGCACTTGCTTCTTGAGTCACAATAAATGCATCCGTGAGTGCATCCCCGGTAGATGTTCATGCTGTGAGGAGTCAGAATGGATTTTGCGTTCACGAAATGCATCTTTTTGTTCCGTCCTTATTTTTTTGCACCACGCTTTTTCAGGACAGCCTTGTGCGCCTTGATTTTTTTCATCGCCCAGTCGTAGTGGCTTGATGTGTCGCTCACACAATAATCACCAAGGGCTGCGTTTCCGGTCCACGGAAAATACTTCGGCATGAAAAGCTCTTCGTTCGTGTATTTTTCAATCATGGACATGACGGCTTTGTGACTTTTCGCAAACATTTTTTTCGCATCCTCAAGACTTGTCTCCTGATGCTTCTGCCAGAACATGAGATTCATCGCACCGTAGTTTTTCCAAGTGTAATCCGCCGGCAAAAATGCGATGGCAGATTTTTTGTCCTTTACCTTGGCATTGTTCTTCGGGAAATTCAAAAGAAGCTGGTGCCATTCATAAAGGTGGATCAGGATGTCGCGCACGTTTTTGTCACGGCTCCAATGCGCTTCCTTTTTGCTCGGTGAGTCGGAAAAATCGAAGGGAGTGCTGAGCTCCTCCTCGGTCATTCCGTCAATCATCTTGATGAGAGAGTCATAATTCTCTTTCGCCGCTTTCAGTAAATCGTCCTTGCTTTTTGGTCTTGGCATGTTGCCCTCCTTAACGGTGTCTCGCACCATTTTTGATTATTTTTTACCCTTGTGGGCTGTGATGAGCGTAAAGCTGTGCGCGTTCACGGTGATTTCGATTCCGTCCTTTCTCACGTACCAGTTTTTGCCCTCCCTTGAAATCTCCGCGTCCTTGGACTCGATTTGCTCACGGCACCATGCGACCACATCCTTTGTGTCATCCGAAAGCGAAAGATTTTTCCTGATTCGCTCAAGTCCCATGTCCGTACTGTGAAGCCTGTCCAGATTTTCAAGGAGCCCGCTCTTGTCTTCCTTCCAGTCCTCCTGAATCCTCGCGTAGACTTCAATGTGATTTCCCTCCGAGTCCACGAATTCCGCCACCCAGTTCTTTCCTATTTTCGTAAGCGGAAAACAGATTTCCTTCCCGCTGATTTTCTTTTTCAGGGTCTCCACATTTTCAAAACGGACGCTTGGAAGACAGTTGCTCCCGTAGACATGATTTTCGTGGACTTCCCTGTATGCGAAAAGATGAAAGCGGAACCCTCCGAGGTCAAAATGTGCTCCGAGCTTCGTCTTGTCCTTTGCCTTGATTTCAAAAAAATCCTCGTAAAACGCTATGGCACGTTCCAAATCATCCACGCAAATATAAAGAGAATCTATGGAGCAGTTCATTTTTCCTCCTGTCGCTTTTACCTAAATTATAAGGTCCTTTCTTTTCCAGGTCAACTAAAGTTTTATGCTTGTATTATAAAAGATAAAATATGACAATGGCATGTCATATTTAAAATAAAATTTTTTATAAAAAAAATGCTTGACAAGTCTGGAGGTGATGTGTATATTGTATATATACAATGTGTACAATCAAAAAAGATTTGCACATTCCATTCCATGCTTGTAAATTTCTACGGGGGAAGTAAAATGAATCTTATTGAAGTAAAAGGATTGGGAAAGTATTTTGAATCCTTCAAATTGCAGGACGTGAGTTTTTCACTGGCGGAAGGTTTTATCATGGGATTCATCGGGCGAAATGGTGCCGGAAAATCAACCACGCTGAAGACCATGCTGAATCTCATGAAGTCTGATGCCGGGGAAGTGAATCTGTGCGGACTTTCCATGCCCAAGGATGAGATAGAGATAAAGAATCAGGTCGGCTATGTTTTTGGCGGAGTTGATTTTTATCCCGAGTCAAAAATTTCCGCAATCACTGATGTTACGAAGGCATTTTACCGCGAGTGGGATGACGGACTTTACAAGAAACTTTGCGAGCGTTTTGAAATTGACCAGGGGAAAAAATTCAAGCAGCTTTCGGCGGGAATGAAAGTAAAATATTCGCTTGCCGTAGCCATGAGCCATAATCCACGGCTTTTGATTTTGGATGAGCCGACCAGCGGATTGGATCCTGCCGCGAGGGATGACATCGTTTTGCTTTTCCAGGAATTCATTGAGGAAGGAAACCGCTCCATTCTTTTTTCGACCCACATCACTTCCGACCTTGAAAAATGCGCGGACTACATTACGTACATCAAGCAGGGAAAAATCATTGCGAGCACGGACAGGGATTCTTTCCACGAGAGTTATATCAGCGTGGCGGGAAAAAAGGATCAGCTGGAACCGGACGTGGAATCCAAAATCATCGGGCTGCATACACATCAGCTTGGTTTCGAGGGACTTATGAAATCCGATGACAAATCCCTTGCGGAAAAACTCGGCTTTGAAATTGGACAACCGAGCCTTGAAGACATTATGGTTCACATTGAGCGCAGATAACAGGAGGCTGAATTATGAAATCACAGACATTAAATCTTTTGAAAAAGGAAATCAAACTTGGAAATAATTTTCAGACGGCCATCTGGTTGATCTGTTGTTTGGGAATGTATTTTATTCCGAACTATCCTTCATATATCGGCTCGTTTTACATCACCATCTGCATCATGCTGACTTTTGCCCTGAATCAGTCTTCCCACGATTTGCTTTACACCATCTTGCTTCCCGTCCGAAAAATTGACACGGTGAAGGCTAGGTTTTTGTACTGCGCCCTGATTGAGATTCTGGCCGTGCTCTTCGGAGTGATAGCGGCCCTCGTAAAATATTTTGCCGCATTTCCGTCGAACAAGGCTGGCATCAATCTTACTCCCGCGTTTTTCGGATTCATGCTCTGCGTGTTTGCTCTGTTTAATTTTATTTTCCTTGGGAACGTTTACAAAAATCCGTTGAAGCCGGGTCTCCGCTATCTTTGTGCCGGCGTCGCATATTTCCTGGGCATGGCATTTTTTGAATTCCCTGTCTGGGTATATTTTGCGTGCAGGGGAAAACTTGAGTCCGGGGAAATCGCTGAGCTTCCGAAACTTGCGTCGCTCGGAAAATCTCTGACCGAACCTGGGGCAAAAGACCTGCCGATTCATCTTGCGATTCTTGGAAGTGGAATTGTGATTTATGCTTTGGTCTGGCTTTTGACTTTCAAGAGAGCCGCAAAGCAGTTTGAAAAATATGACATGTAGTTGAAAGATGGACATAGTGCTTTCACAAATGTCGGACAAACCGATTTACACTCAGATCTACGAGCAGATAGCCTCACAGATAATGAGCGGAGAAATTTCGGCAGGAGAAAAATTGCCTCCCATCCGAACCGTTGCCCTGAATCTGCGGATCAGTGTGATTCCTGTAAAGCAGGCTTGGGAGCAGCTGGAGCGGGAGGGATTTATTTCAACTGCCGTGGGTCGGGGAACTTTTGCGAATGAGTTCGCCCACCATGAGATAAGCGACAAGCGGACGAGCACCGCCGTGGATCTCCTTTCTGAAAACATAAAGGCTTGCCGCGAGATGGGACTTACTCTGGATGAAGTGATGGCGATTGTAAAAAATATCTGGCCAAAATAATCCGCCGATGCCCGGTGCCGATTTTCATCATGCTTTTTTTACAGGATGACGGATGACCGTGCGAAGTTTTTCTGGAGCAGATTTTCTGGGGTCGCTCAAATAGATTTCGTGGTGAAGTCTTGTCTCAGAAAAATCCAGAAGCCATCCGTTTTCCTTTGCAAAATCATCCATCAGTTTGATTGTCTCAGGCTCATCATCGTATGAACCCTTGTGCATGATTTGGATGCAGTCGCCCTCTTCCAATGCGAGCAATTCCGCTCGTGAGCAGTCCAGGTTTTTCTTTTTGGAAGCCGTTTCCTTTGCCCATTCAAAATCCTTTTGCGACACGAAGTCTGGAAGTCGGATTACAGAAATCCAGTTGAAAGATGATTTATCCTTGTAGTCAAAACCTGGAACTATCTCTCCGTCTTTTTCCTGCCACCAGAATCCTTCGAGCGGGGGAACGACAAAATCAAAATAAGAGTCAATCTTATGCTCTCCCATTTTGCTCATCTTGATTGTGTATGAGACGGCGTACAAGAGTGCAAGCGCATTTTTATACTCACCGTCCTCCTCGTTCGGATTTCCTTTTCCCCGGACAGCGACAAATTGCATTTTGGGAATGTGAACAAACTCAGGTTTTGTCGGCGGTAAATAAAATTCCTTGAATTCCTTTTTGTAGTCATAAGCCATAAGAGCCTCCTGTGTGCGAGTCGTAAAGTTTTAATGTCTCCTCGGCAAGAGAGACAATCTGTTTTTTTATCTTGAGCGGTGAGATGATTCTCAGCGAGGGACCAAAGGAAAGCAGGTTCTCACATAACCAGGGACTGTCGGGTGCCGTGAAGGTGACACTCGCGCTTTCATCTTTATGAAGTTTTATTTCCGAGCAGACAAAGGCATCCAGCAGGAATGGAATTTTTTCTTTGCTGACTGTCGCCTTTATTTGTATGAGCGGCATTTTACCTGTGGAAACATAATCATCCTTTTTTGATTTTATGCTTCCGTTTAATTCCTGCCTTGAGTTTGCGCTTCGTCCTGTCTGCCTCAGGTTACGTATACGGCTCAGCTTAAAAAATCTTTCTTCCTTTCTGCTCGTGCACCATGCCAAAAGATACCACGCCTGACCACGGAAAATGAGTTTCCACGGATGGACGCTTCTTTGCTCCATTTTTCCGTCCGCCTTGAAATAGTCAAAGCACAGGATTTTCTTTTTCAGAATTGAATCACGCAGCGTGGCAAAAAGAGTCCGCACTTCCGATCCCTCCGGACTCCAAGGTGCAAAATCAACTTCAAGCCAGTCGGTGTCGTTTGAGACAAGCTGGGAAATTTTTTCATTTGTCTTTATGTTTGCTCCGAGTGAATTAAGTGCCTTTACGCTGGAGACGATTGCAAGACGGTCTTCCTCGGAAAGTACGGTTTTGTCCATTGCGAATTTTTCCTCAATGGAGATTCCTCCTCCCCGGCCGAGTGTTGAGTACACGGGAATGCCTGCGATGGAAAGAGCCTCAACCCAGCGGTAGATCGTCCTGGTGGAGACGGCGAATCGCTCAGCCATCTCTTTTGCCTTTACCTTCTTTTTGTCAATCAGAACGTAGACAAATTCAAATAATTGTTCTATCTGCATAATCTAATTATACTATAATTTAATTATACTACAAAATATGAAAATCGTGTGTCATATTTAATTACGATTTATCTTGTCCGCAAACTCGGTCAGTAACTCCCTCTTGTAGATTTTTTCCCTGCTTGAGTTTCTGACTTCCTTCCATAAGGCGGCCGCGGTTTTGAGTTTGTTGGGAAAATTTGACGTGGCTTCGTCGGCACAAAAATCCTGCACGAATTTATTCCATTGTAAGGAAACTTTGTCGTATTTTGCATAGCTCGCCTTTCCGTAAAAGATGTCGAGCAAGTCGCCGAGGGTAAAGTTTAGGTCGTTTGTTTCCCTGACTTTTTTGACGCTCGCAACCATGTCCACATTGAACTTGAAATTTTTGATTCCTGTCTGCGCGGAAAAGAAATCCCTGAACTTGGGACCGAAAGTAAAGCCGCATTCAAGCAAGGATGTTTCGGAAGTCAAATCCTCGGGAGGGATATTCCGTGTGGTTTTCCTGATTTTGCTTTCCCTCGCTTTCGGGGGAATCAGATTGCCTTTGAAATATTCTTCTATATTGTGGTTAAGCTCAGCTTTTAGCCCGGAAGAGTCTATCCCAAGTTTCCGGCATATTTCTATGAGCTCCTCGCGGTACCAGTAGTATTTCGAGAATTCATCAAATGATTTTATTGTTTCAAAAGACGGACGTTCTTCCATGCACATTCCCCCTTGCCTTAGGATTTTCCTAATGTACCTTCATTATAAACCCTTAATATGACAAGGGTGTGTCATATTTTATTTTTTTGGATAATTATTTTTCATTTACCACCGAGCACATCCAGTCAACGAAGGTTTCCTCGGTTCCGTCTTTTTTTATGCGCCCGGTTTTGTCCTGCAGCTCAACAAAAAAATGGCGGCGTGTCTTGTATTGCACATAGCGGGAATTTTTGCAGTATTTGCCGACTTTTCTTCCTGTGGGACTTCCCTGCTCGAAAATGCCGCTGTCGTCTTCCGATGTCGCCCAGTAGAATTGTATGGGCAGGGTTTTTATTAGCTCAGAGAAAGTCATCTGATGGAATCCGCTTCCTGAAACTACCCCACGGAAAAGTCCGGGTTCATCGCAGGCAAGTTGAACGACAAATTTCGCGCCCTGTGAAAATCCGTAGCCGATGATGTTGGTCTGGTCAATGCATTTGTTTTTCAGGCAGACATTCTGTATGAGAAGGCTCGTGCTGTGTGTGTCCGTAAAATAGTTGATTCTTGAGCGCAATGCGAGTACGGCGGCTCCCTCGGGATAAATCGCTTTCTGAAAGGATTCCCTTACGAACATTCTTCCATATTTGCTGTAGGATGCGCCCCGCTCGTCCGAACCGTGGAACGTGACAATCAGCGGCAGTTTTGCGCTCTCGTTGTCTCTGTCATTCTGATATTTTTCCGGAATGTAGAGATTGTATTGGAACCCGCTCGGGGAATCCTCATAAGTCCAACAGCCAGTTTGTATCTGCTGTTTGGTCCAATAGTATGTGGTGTCAATGGTAAAGGAAAGTTTCCTTCGGGTGTACAGTGCTTTTTTAAGCAAAAAGAGACCGGAGACAATGATTACAAGAATTGCTGCTATGAGTGCGATTTTTTTCTTCATGCTTCAATTTTGAATCATATTGCTGATTTTGTCAATCAAAAACTGGAGACTCCTTTGTCAGATCTTTTTCTTGCACTCTTCCAAAACCGCAATCACTTTGTCGCACCATGCGTCGAATTCTGGATCTTCCTTTTGGCACTCGGGGTGAGATAGAACGTAGTCTAGCGCAATCCTTACGCCCTGATTAAAGGGAACTGTGGTCTGCATTTGTGGAACAAGACGCTTCAGTTTTGAATTGTCAAAGACTACGGAAACTGATTTGTCCCCTGTAAGACTTCCCTCAAAATCAAAGCCGTATTTGTCACCGACGGAGCTCAGAAAATCAGAGGCAACGTGATATGCGTTCAGCTTTACTCCAAGTGCATCGGCTATGGTCTGGTAAATCTGGTTCCATGAAAGAACCTCGTCGCCCGTAATCTGGAAAGCTTCTCCGATCGCATGCTGATTCTGCATCAGACCGATGTAGCCGGTCGCAAAATCCTTGTTGAAAGTCACGGTCCAAAGTGAAGTTCCGTCTCCCTGAATCAGAACGGGCTTGCCCTCCTTCATTCTTTTTATGACCTGATAAAATCCGTTTTTGCCGTGAACACCAAGGGGCACGTTGCGCTCATCGTAAGTGTGGCTTGGACGCACAATGGTAACAGGGAAACCTTCCTCACGATATTTTTTCATGAGGAATTCCTCGCAGGCAATCTTGTTCCGCGAATATTCCCAGTGCGGATTTGAGAGCGTCGTACCCTCGGTAATCACGTGGCTTGCGGCAGGCTTGTTGTATGCGGAGGCCGAGCTGATGTAAATGTACTGCCTGGTTTTTCCATTGAAAAGCCTGTAGTCCCTCTCAACCTGCTCGGGAACGAATCCGATGAACTCGCTCACAACGTCGAAACTCATGCCGGAAAGCTTTTGCCTCGCCTCATCCTCGTTCGAAATGTCGCAGATGATTTGGTGGACATTCGCAGGAACCTCGCCAGCCCTGTTTCCACGGTTCAAAAGCCAAACTTCCCACTCATCTCTTTTTGAAAGCTCCCTCACGATCGCCGAGCTGATTGTGCCCGTCCCTCCGATGAACAACGCCTTTGCCTTAGCCATAAACTCTCCCCCGATGCCCTTATACCATCATCTTGTATATTTTCGTGCAGTCCTCTTTGCTGAGTTCCACAAAACCTGCGATTGAGCCAGAACGTCCGTCCCCGTTGCAGAGAACGTCAACCAGTTTTGGAATGTCCTCTTCCTTCGCGCCAAGCTCTGCGAAATTCTTTGGCATGCCGATGCTGACAAGGAAAGACTGGAATGCATTGATTCCCTCAAGAGCTGTAACTTCGGGATGATCAAAATCCATCTGGCAGCCCCACACGCGGACGGCAACCTTCGCAAAGCGATTTACGTCGTGCTTCATCACATATTTGAAAACGGCAGGCATGGTTACGGCAAGTCCAGCACCGTGAGCGCAATCGTAAAGTGCGGAAAGCTCGTGCTCAATGTTGTGGCTGTTCCAGTCCTGACTTCGACCGACACCGCATGAGTTGTTGTGAGCCATCATTCCTGCCCACATGATGTTTGCCCTTGCCTCGTAATTGTTCGGGTCCGCAATCACCCTTGGTCCCTCGTGCTTCATGGTCAGAAGGAGAGCCTCGATCAGACGGTCGGTTACTTCGACTTCCTTTGTGTTCGTTAGATACCGCTCGTAAAGATGCGCCATGATGTCGGTGATTCCCGCAGCGGACTGATATGGCGGAAGAGTCTGTGTGAGCGCCGGATTCAGAATGCTGAACTTTGGCCTGATTGCGTTTCCGCTTGCACCACGCTTGAACATTCCTTCTTCCTTTGTGATTACGGAGTCGGGACTTCCCTCGCTTCCTGCCGCGGCAATGGTAAGGACTGTTCCGACCGGGAGCGCGTTTTCAATCGGCTTTCCCATGTAGAAATCCCAGAAGTCACCGTCATAGACGACACCGGCTGCAATCGCCTTGGCTGAGTCAATCACGCTTCCTCCACCGACGGCAAGGATAAAATCAACCTTTTCCTTTTTGCAGAGATCGATTCCCTCGTAGACAAGTCCGCTTCTCGGATTCGGTTTTACGCCTCCAAGACTCACGAATGGGATTCCGGATTTTTTCAGGGAGGATTCAACCCTGTCCAGAAGTCCAGAGCTTTTCGCGCTCTTTCCGCCGAAGTGAATCAGTACCTTGCTGCCTCCGAATCTCTTGACGTATTCTCCAGCCTGATTTTCCGTGCCCTTTCCGAACGCAAAAAATGTCGGTGAATAAAATGTAAAGTTTTCCATCTATGTAATTTCTCCTAATAAAATGATAAATCAGGATTTTAAAAAAATAAAGAAGATTTTTTCTGAAAACTGCCCATTTTTTGTTATTTTGTGCTATCATATATGGAATGGAAAAGGAAATTGTAAGATACCCGCGAATACAGGGAGTCTCATTCACACAGGGCGGAACACTGGGGTCTTTTCCCCAACACTGGCACAACGCGGCGGAATTTCATCTTGCGCTAAAGGACGGCGCGACATATAAAATCGACGGCTCCACTTACAGGACGGAGGAGGGGGACATTCTCCTGATTTGGCCGAGGGAGCTTCATGAGGTCGTCTATTGCCCTAAGGACGGCGTGGATTTCATACAGTTCTCTTCATATTTAATAGAAAGCAATTCTGATTTTGCGGCGGCGTCACATTTTCTGACCGAGTGCCATCTGATTCGGAAAAAGGATAATCCTGCGCTCACGGAAAAAATCTCCGACCTGATTTTTAAAATCCGGGACATGCACGAGCAGAACAAATATTTTTCGGAGACAAGATGCAAGCTCCTGATTTACGAGATTCTTCTTGCCATAGGTGACTGCATACTGAGCGAGCGGCGCGAGAACCTTAGGGACGAGGGGTTTACGGACAAACTTCTGGGCTACATCCGTTTTGCCTGCAGCTACATTACGGAACATTCAGCGGAGAACATAACCCAGGCGGAGGTGGCTGAGAAAACGGGCTTAAGTCAGTTTTATTTTTCCAAGCTTTTCAATGAGTACACGAAGATGAGCTTTCCGACCTTCCTTGCCCAAATCCGTGTGCAGAGCGCGATCAATCTTTTGGAAAATGAAAGTCTCTCCGTCACCGACTGTGCATTTGAGTCAGGATTCCAGTCCACGACGACTTTCAACAAAATCTTCCATGAGATTACCGGATGCACTCCACGCGAATACAGAAAGATGCACTCCCGCAATCATCGGCAGGAGTAGGGGACTAAAGCCTTTTGTTCCAGTCAGCACGGAGCAGGGCCCACAGACTTATGTCAATCAGGGAGCCTCGGCAAAGTTCGTATTCCCTCAGGTCCGCCTCTTTTACGAATCCGATTTTTTTCACGAGATTTTGTGAGGCAAGATTCGGCGGCTCTATAAAGGCCTCGATTCGGTTTATGTCGGTGGTGGAAAAAATAAAGTCCAGAATCAGGCGGATGGCCTCGCTCATGATTCCCTGACCCTGGAAATTTTTATTGAGCTCGTATCCCATCTCCGCTTTTTTGTCATCTTTGGAAAAAGAAAAAAATCCGCATGTGCCCACGAGCTTTTTAGTTTCCTTCAGTTCGATTCCCCAGCGGACCATTGTTTTGTTTTTAAGGCCCTGCATGAAAAAGTCTGCCTGACGCTTGGCTTCATCCATGCTTTTAAAAGGCAGAAGGTCATAATATCTCATCACGTCGCTGTCTGAAAAGATTTCATACAAATCTTCGGCGTCGCTTTTTTTTATGGGCCTCAAATAAAGCCGCTCGGATTCAATTGATAATTTTTTTCCAAAAAGTTCTTTTATCATTTTCTTTATGATAGCGGATATTCAGAAAAAGAACAAGATTTCTGCCCCTTTATTCTCCGGTCGGAATCGCGTCGTTCAAACTCTTGTTTCTGTAGTTCAGGTTTGTGCGGATGCTGTAGCCCATGTTTTCCCAGAATGAGTTGGCCGTGTCGTTGTCCTTGAAAACGAGACAGAAGATTTTCTGGATGCCCTCTTTTTTGATTGCCTCCTCCGCTTTTGTCACAAGAGTCCTAGCAATCCCACGTCTCTGGAAATCTGGATGCACGCAAAGATGATGGATGAGTCCGCGGCGTCCGTCGTGTCCTGTAAGAATCGCACCGACAATTTTTCCTTCGCTGATTGCGGCAATGCACGTGTTCGGATTTCTCTGTATGTAGCGTGTGATTCCCTCGCGGCTGTCGTCCACCGGGTTCAATGCGCGCTTGGTCTGCTCCACCTGAATCCACATTCCGTAAAGCTCGTTGTAATCCGAGATGAGCAGTGTCCTGTAAGTGATTGCGTTTTCCATTTTAATCCTCCGTCTCAACTAAAAATTTTTCAAGAACCTTTTCCGGATAGTAGGAAAGTTTTGCTTTTCGAAGGCCCTCTATTCCCAAGTCTTCCTCACGGTTAAGGAATTCTGTTCTCACAGTTTTGGAAAATTCGTTGTTTATCTTTGCGTAGGCTCCGTCGCGTCCAAAGCTGTATAGACTTTTTTCAAAGTGCACGTCTGTCACTCTCTCGCTCAAAATGCTTGCGATGCAAAACGCCACAGGATTTCCCGATGCAAAAAGTATTCCTCCGCTCATCCCGCAGGATTGCGAAAAGGACTCGAAATTGTCCAGCGCATAAAAAATGATTTCCCTTTCAATTTCCAAATCGGAAAGTGTGCCGTTTGTTTTTGCGAAATCAGAATTTTCCTCAAGCCATTTTTCCTCGACCTCACGGACGAAAGAGAGATTTTCCGGCCTCAAAAGCTCAAAGGAAAAATCAGGATATTTGCTGTCGAACTGATGGATGTGGTTTCTCTTCCGGCTCAGCTTTTTTCCTGCGAGACTTGAAAGATTTTCCGTGCGGTAAATGTAATCCCCGGACTCCGGTGTGGGAGTGATTTTTACGGACGGCCAAAATTCCTGGAGGATGTCCTTTTCTTCTGCCGTGATGTTTTCAAAAATCAGTCTCTCATTTTTTGAGCGTGCGTCACCGGCCAAGATTTCAAGGGCTTCCTTTGCGCCGTCGCTTTTTCCAAGAAGATTGTGAGGAAAACTAAAGCATGTTTTTTCACCCTCAAAGAATTTCTCAAAAATCCACTCGCCGTCAAACGCAATCAGTGAATGAAATTTCTTCTCATACAAGATTGAGTTTACGGCTCCATAATTGTTGGCAAAAAAATTATTGTTGAGGGCACATTTTTGAAGAGTCTCTAAATCCGAAAGAGCTGGTGTTCTCCAATCCATATTACCGCCTTGTCATTTTATCTGTCACTCAAAAACAGTGATGGTTTTTCCGCATCATTTGTTTTCCCCGAAAAATTTTTTGTTCAGTGCCTTAAGCCCGGTGAAGTCGTTCCATTCTTTCTTTGAGCTGAAAGTAATCGCGCTTGAGACACCCACGTGCCACATCATGTGACGGAACTGTGCCAGAATCAGCTCAAGCCTTGTGTATTCACAGCCGTCTGGTTTTTGGATGAGATCCGCCGGGGTGAGTCTTTCAAAATATGCGTCCACCTTGTCCTTTATGTAATCAAGATAGCTAAGGAGCTGCTCGCGTGAAATCACTTTGGAAGAGTCGCTTTCGTAACCCTCGCGTTTTGGATCAATCACGCTGAGATTTTCCGGGATACCAAAAAGCCTTTCGCCCTCGTAAACGTAGTCCATGGGATTGATGAAAAATCTGTCCAGGGAATGAAGGTAGTGGAAAATGTATCGCGAATTGTTCTCCGCGTCAAAAACGGTTTCTAAATCAGCCATGAGAATCTGATCCCTTATGTTGATGAAGTTGATGTCCTGCTGATTTTTTATCTGCTGAATTATTTCTTCCATTATTTGTTCCTCCTTATCTTGCAACTCTCTGTCCGCCAAATGCATGGATTGTGCGGGTCCCGGCTTTTACTCTTCCTCCCTGCAGGCTGCCTTTCGGAATGAAAAGCTCGTCGCCTGAGTGAAGTGCATGTTCTTTTCCGTCAACAGTAACTGTGTATTCGCCCTCGACACAAAGCATCCATTCGTCGTAGTCGTGAGTGTACTCCTTTGAAACGCGGTCTGCCTTGTAGATCCAAAACGCCATCTGACTTCCGTCGTTCGCGGCGCGATTTTCTCAAGCATTTCAAACGTGATGTTTCCGTTCAACGAAACAAGAAGCGAATCTTTTTTTAGCGAGCCGTTGATTTCTGTCACGACCTCTTTTATGTCACAGGGGCGGACACATACGAAAAGAATGTCGGCGTTTTTAGCGGCCTCGGAATTTGAAGCACACACGCTCGCCTTATCCGCGATTTCTTGCAGTCGCTCTTTTGTCCTGTTTGAGACGAGCAAAGTGTTTTTGTCCACGCACCCGGATTCCAAAAATTTTTGTGCGAGCATTTTTCCCATGCTGCCGTAGCCTATAATTCCTATGTTCATTTTATGAAGCCTCCTTTTATTTTTGAGCAGAGTTTTTCATCATTTCAATCGCATCTTCGACGCTGACCGCTTTTGCATATCTTTTTGGCCACATGAACTCGTTGAAGTATCTGTATGCGGTTTCCTTGTCAAAGTACGGATTGTCGTAAGTTGAATTCGCATAGGCCGGAATTATGATGTTAAAGCCCTGCTCAAAGCCGCATTTTACGGTTGCGTCCATGCAATAGTCCGTGGAAACTCCTATCGTAATAATATCCCTTTCATTCTTTGATCTCAGATATTCAGAAAGCCCGGTCATCGGATGGAACGCGCTGTTCACGTTTTTTTCGAACCGCTTTTCGCCGGCCTGAGGAGCAAATTCATCGAAGATTTCATAATTTGAGCTTTCTTTGTCAAGGTCTGTGCCGGGACCGTCATCATGCTGGACATAGCATACCTCAATGCCGTTTTTACGGGCCTCCGAAATCAGACGCTTGATATTTTCTCTTACAGTCTCAAAGGCAAAAAGTGTTTCGTTAAAACAACCCCTTTGAGTGTCAACAACCAATAAAATCATTTTTTGCTCCCTCTTATAAGCAGTTTAATTATACTCTTTTTCTGGTGTAAAAAAACTGTGATGGCAACATTTTTTAATAACAATCTTACATCCAAAATGTAATTTTGTTATTGAATTTAGGGCTTTTACTGTGGATGATTTAAGAATGTGATATTCATCGCAGATGTGTTTTCGTTGAAGTTCAGGCTCTTGTAAAGATGCCGCCCCATCTCGGTAGCGTCGAGGCTGATTTCTGTGACTCCCTTTGACTTTGCCTCATCAATCAGAAAGTTGACCATCAGCTGCCCGGCTCCCATCCTGCGGAATTCCTTGCGGGTGTATACGTTCATCAGATGAGCGCGCTTTCCCGTGGGATGGTCAAAGGTCGGCATGACGTTGATGTAGCTGAGACTTGCGCATCCTGCAATCTTGTCGCCTTCCATCGCGAAAACCGTCGTCTGGTCCCCTTTCAGAAAATATTCGCGCGAACAGTCCACAAGAGTTTTGTCAAAGGCCTCGTTTTCATCCATGCCGTTTACAATCCGAAGCATCTCAAGTCGGATTTCCATCAAGGTCTCAATGTCGTTCTGATTTGTTTTCCGTATCTGCATTTTTTCATCCCTTCCGCATGATTTGTCATTTTACCTTCAGGAATTGCCTTAGCCTCTGTGCCTCGTTGGAGTCAAAGCCGAATTTTTTGTAGAAGGGAATTTTATCCGGCATGGCACAAAGCTCAACAAAAATTTCCGTACCTTTTATTCCCTTGTCGTTGATGAATTTCAAAATCTCGTTTATGAGCATACGTCCCACTCCCTTTCCCTGATACTCCGGGCGCACAACGACATCCTTTATGTAATAATCAAGTCCCATGTCTCCGTTTGTGCGGGCCATTGCAATTATTTTCTCTCCGTCAAATATCGAAACCCTGAAAAGAGTATGCTCCATCGCAAGCCGTGTCTGCTCCAGTGTAGGTCCCTCGCCCCAGTGTACAGCCTGCCAAAGCTCTATGAATTGCTCAGCCGTAAGCTCGTTGTATTTTACAGTAAATCCTTCCATCAGTTTCTCCCCTTTTCCTCATATTCTTCTTTTAGTATAGAAAACACCATTCTTCCTTCATAGTGGTCTTTGCGCCAGAAAAAATCTCGAAAGCATCCCTCACAAGTCAGACCGCATTTTTCTATAACCGCCCACCGGTAGTAATCATCCTTTGTATACGAAACGATATACTTCGTGTCAAATAAATTCCGCACCGCCTCAGGAGTCGTGTAGTATAGCTCGCCGTAATCATATTGCGTCTTTTCATCGGAAATCCAATTCCTGAGCATTGAATCAATGTCCGCGTATTCAAAACGGCGGAGAATCAATCGCTCTGTCTCAATCATTTGCGTTCCTATGTGATTCATCATTTCATCGTCACTCATTTTTTTCCTCCGAAATTCTTTTTCCGCCAAATGCGTGGATTGAACGGGTTCCGGCCTTTACCCTGCCACCCTGCAAGCTGCCTTTTGGAATGAAAAGCTCATCGCCTGCATGTAGCAAGTGTTCTTCTCCGTCAATCGTAACAAGATATTCACCCTCAATGCAAAGCATCCATTCGTCGTAGTCGTGGGTGTGCTCTTTTGAAACGCGGTCAGCCTTGTATATCCAAAATGCCATCTGGCTTCCGTCGTCCGCGGTGTAATAATAGCCTTCAATGTCCGGCGTGTTCTGCTGGGACGAAGGAATCTTGTTTTGATTGCGGAACATAAAATCAGGAAAAGTCATAAACGCTCCTATGCTTGAAATGACTCTTTCGCCTTTTCTGCGGTCAACCTTCTTTTTTCCAAAGTTTTCACGAACATTTCTTCCGCTGTCTTTGGGAACATGTCGTAAATGACTTTCGATCCTTCCTCCGTTATGCCGCCTTTTGTTGCGACTCTGGAAACCACGTCCTGAAAAGTCATTTGCTTTTGCTCCATCAAATCAGCCGTTGCGGAGACTGTCTTCAAAACCATCCGCGTTATCTGTTCCTTTGGAATGCTCGTGTGTTTTTCCGCCGCCTGACAGACTACATCGAACATCGACGCGATTAAGCCCGGCATGCAACTGACAAGCTCGGAACCCATGCCCATTTCATTTTCGGGGAGGTCTATGACTTCGCCCATGCATCCAAGCAGGTTGCGCAAATTTTCTTTGTCCGAATCCAGAACAAAACTGTTCCAGCAAACAAGAGTCTGCGAGCGGTTTATTTCTGCCGTAACGCTTGGAATTACCTTTGCAATTTTTCGCGGCGCGATTTTCTCAAGCATTTCAAACGTGATGTTTCCGTTCAACGAAACAAGAAGCGAATCTTTTTTTAGCGAGCCGTTGATTTCTGTCACGACCCCTCTTATGTCACAAGGCCTGACGCATACAAAAAGAATGTCGGATTTTTCTGCCGCTTCGGAATTTGAGTCGCAAACCGTCGCCTTATCCGTAATTTCTTGCGTTCGCTCTTTTGTCCTGTTTGAAACAAACAATATATTTTTGTTCACTCGCCCGGATTCAAGAAATTTTTGAGCGAGCATTTTTCCCATGCTTCCGTAACCGATTATTCCTATGTTCATTTTTTCCTACCTTTTGTCCTTGTATGCGTAGCCAAAGTTAATCGGAGGAGCCGTAACGGAAACGTAAATAAATTCCCCATCGCCGTCATTCAAAAGTCCGTGAACATCCTTGTCAGCGAACCGTGCAACGTCACCCGCTTTGAATTCCTTTTCCTTGTCGTCGGCAAGAAGAAGTTTGCCGGAACCTTTGGTGGCGTACCAAATCTGCTCGGATGCGTCGTGGGTGTGGCGGGGTTGTATCGCACCGGGAACAAGATGAACTTCGGTAATGGTAACGCGCTCGCTCGTTGAGTTTTCCGGATTCAAAAGCTGTCGTGAGACTACGCCCGGATTTGACAGTTCTTTGATGTCGCTTGCGTTGATGAATTCCATATTTGCCTCCGCTTTGATTTATATCTTTAATTATACAGCATTTTTTTGTGTAAGAAAATGATGTTTATTACTTTTTTTTATAACAATCTTATATTTGAAATGTAATTTTGTTATAAAATTTGCGGCTTTTACTGAGACTGCTTTGAGAATGTGATATTCATTGATCTTGTGGGTCTGCATTTTGAGCTGATTATAATACAGATTGCGGAAATAAAAAAGTGGTCAATTTTGTTTTTACAGAAGCACTTTGAATTAACCCAGCGTGTTCTCCAGAAGCAGGGATATGAATTCTGTGCGGCTTTTTACCCTGCACTTATTGTATATATGCTGCACATGGGTTGCGACTGTGGAGACGGAGATGAAAAGAGTCTCTCCGATTTCCTTGTTGGTTTTGTTTTTCGCAAGGAGGAACGCAATCTCAATTTCCCTTTCCGAAAGTCCTCGGTTCAGGAAGAAAAGTTTTTTGTCCTCATCGCTTTGTATTTTATTCTTGACTGGAGAAACAGAATCCTGTGGTTTAAGACGATTGTTCAAGAAGTCTGTGAAATCTGACTGTAGTTTTTTCTCCGACTCAAGCTCACGATTCAGCGTTGCATAGATTTTTAGAAGAAGATTTTCGTTGCTGAAAGGCTTTAGAAGATAATCTGTGGCTCCGTTTGCAATCACTCTTTTTTGGATTTTGTTATCACGTATTCCTGTAAGGAAAATGAACGGGATGTGTGAGAGTGCTGGTGATTTTCGGCATTCATGGTAGAGACTTTCCCCGTCCATCCCGGGAAGCAGAATGTCAGATATTATGAGACGAGGTGTGGTCTCGGAAAGCTGTACAAGTGCGTCTTCTGCGTTGGACGCTGTCCGGATGATGCAGTAGTCGGAAAGAAAATCTTTCATGGATTCAAGAAGGGCGAGATTGTCTTCTACCAAAAGAATCTTGACTTGTGCAAGCATGCCGCGAATGTTTTTTTCGTATGCGTCTGGATTACGGCTGATAGCGATGTTCGTGCGTTTTTCCTGCGTCTCGGTTTTGTCCGGAATAACCTGTTGAGTAGAAGAGTCCATTTGCATCGTTGCGGAGAAGATTACGCGCTCATCATTTAGTCTGGCGGTACAGTCTCCCTTGTAAAGCCTGCAAATGCGCCGCGTAAGATGAAGTCCTATTCCGAATCCTTGGATTTGTAATCCGTTGGTCTTGGTTTCCTGCGAACCGTCTGCCTGTGTTCCGCTTTTTGTAATGCGTTTTCCGAATTCAAATATCTCCTCAAGATTTTCTGTTCCGAGTTTTCCGCGAGGACTTTCAACCTGGAAAATCATCATGTGCCCTTCGCTCTCGTAGTCGAGCGATATGCGGATGATGTTTTCGCTCCCTGAGTATTTGATTGCGTTGTCAATCAGGTTAATGAAGACTGTCTCAAGGTAAACAGGATGTGCCATCAAAAGGAGCGAGTCGTCACTTCGGATGTCGCTTTCGATTTTTATTTGTTTCGCCGAGGAGTAAAACTCAAAACTTTCCAGGCTTTTTCTCAGCTCGGAATTTAAATTCAGCGGGCAGTTTTCAAGCATGAGGGTGTCTAAATTCTGCTCATGGATTTCAAGTGAGTTTGCGAGAACCGTCATGTCCTTTATTCGCTCGCAGTTCTTTTTGATGATAGCGATATGTCTTTCGTTTTCGTTGGACTCAAGCCGCTCCACAGCATTTTCAATGAGTGTGATTGGCGAAAGAAGCTCGTGTGCCGTAGACCTTAGAAAATAGACAGACTCACGGTACTGTGCGAACTCTCTGCGGGATGCGATTGATTTTTTCAGTATGTAGATTCCGTAGGTGACAAAGTTTGATATAAAACAGATCTGGTAGCCGAAATAATAGTCGCAGTCGAAAATCTGCTCAAGGGTTTCTATGTGTATGTATATTCTCAGCAGGTGGATTGTCTGACGGAAAATGACGTAGCAGAAAAGCGGAAGCCATGCGCTCACAAGGAAAAGGATTGGCTCACGGTTTTTCGCAAGCTCGCTCATGTTGACTATGGTGATGAAGGTGAGTCCGAAAATCAGGACACAGATTGTGACGGCCATTAGTGTTCTGGCATTTGGAATAAGCAGTATAAGTACGGAGAAAATCAGGCTGAACGCGAAGAGCATAATTATTGTAAGTGAAGAGAGAGATTTTCTGAAATTGAAGAAACGCAGGTAAAAGATTTCAAGGAAGCAGAATCCCAGTGCGCTGAAAGTGTAACCTATCCTGCTTGTGATGTGAGCCGTGCAGATTGAGTTCCAGAGATAGGCGCTTCCGATTCCCGTCATTGCGATTGTGTACATGAGCAGACTGAAGTTCATCAGCGTAAGGAAAATCATCTGCATGTTTTTAAGCTGTATTCCTGCGATGAGAAGTGCGATTACGGTGATCGTCATAAATAGAATGAGAATCGTGTGCAGGGCCGAGTAGAATATCAGCCTTGAGAAAAAAGTCTTGATGAGTATGTGCGGACTGTGAGGGACGTGAAGTCACTGTTTTGTAGTACTATACATACGTGGGGGGGGGTATTAGATGATTGACGGACAGTGTGAAGTGGCTCCGGCATTTTCAGGCTGCATTGCCATGAGATAATCTTCTTGTCCTCCGATTTGACCATGCGGCCAGTGCTGTCCTCCTCTTGCCAAGTTTCGTTCTCGTCCTGTGCAAAAAGTTTTGCCGAGTCTATGGTCTCAGGTCCGAGGTCAATAATCTCGCTTGCGTGCGGCGGCAGGGAATCCAAAATCACGAAGCAGGAGCCTGTGAAGAATCCGAGGTCAAGATGGTAGTCCCCGAATTCCTTTGAGAGTCCTTCCTGAAAAAGCGACCATGCGTCCTGCACCGTCATTTCTTCGCCCTCATCATAGACGACGTGAGCTGATTGTATGGTTGTGCCTCTGTCGCAGATCCGCAGTACGATGAGAAAAATAGGAATGAGCACGCTGATCAGCAGACTGATTGCGAAAGATTGCGCGATGGGGGAGATGAGTCGTTTCATACATGCGAGTATACAGGAAATGGCGGTAAAAGTCATCAATATAAAATAAATTACATAAATAGTCTATGGAGAGATACTGAATTGGATGATGGCGTGGGTGACGGGGTGGGGGGTAAAATAGATAATAAATTAAAAGATTTTCATTGCCTGAAAATTGCTTGGAGGAAAAATGAAAAAGGTCGTGTTATTTTTTTTCATGATATGTTTTGTCTCATTTGGGACTTTTGCCAAAAAACATGCTTTTGATAGCGCAGGCAATATATATCAGGTTTGGGGGGATAAAAAGTTCAAGGACGGAGATGTTCTTTCAGCGGAAGATGCTTCAAGAATTAGAATATTCGATGCAATAGAAGATGGTGATTGGAATGCTGTAAAGGAAGAAATTGATTCGGGGATAGGAATAAATAGTTCTGTTTATATTACTATTGGAAATGCAATGATGGAAGAAACCCTTTTGTATAAGGCAATTGAAAAAGGGCAGGAAAAAATTGCAAGAAAATTGATAGAGTATGGTGCTGACGTAAACAAAACGTTTGTTTTAATTTACGATGGATCAAAAAGTACCAATACAATACTTCGAGCCGCTTTCACGTATCCAGACAATTTTTCTAGTGATTTCCTTTCTTTTCTGATTGATGAAGTTGACGAGATTGTTCCAGCTGATTTTACACTTATAGGAATGGCATGTTTGCCAGAGCCCTGTTGGCGAGCAGAAGAGAAATACTTTGAGTTCCATTATGACTATGATGAAAGATGTGGATGCATCGTGCAGATGATACAAAGTATTATTTTAAAACAGTTTATGAATGGAACTGGCTTTAGTGAGAATGCTTTTAGATGTATTCAAATTCTTCTTACTAGTGATTGGGCGTTAGAGAATAAATCTTTCTTTGTTTCATGCTGGGACGAAGGGTGGTATACTTTTGATGAAGAATTTCATGGAAATAAAAACTGGAACAACGTAGTTTATTTGTTTCGTCTTTTGAAAGAATCGGATTTCTAAATTTTTAGATTCATGGGGACTGTGTTATGAAAAGAATATTTATACTTATAATGCTTATGATTGCGACAAGTTTTTGTTTTGCGCAAGTGAGATCGTTTGATATTCTTGATATTGATGACGGAGAAGATGTAGAAGACAATATTGTGCTGGTAAATAAATCCAAAGACAATATAGATGTTGCGACTTTATATGGTGTTAGTAGTGATGATTGCCCCAAAGGATTTGTCCTCAACGAGTTCATTTCAAAAAATGATGACGGTTCGTATACCATAAGTCCTAAAGCTGAAATGATTTTAACTTTTAGGGGATTGAGAGCAGGGAAATCTCAGAAGATGGACTTTAGCAAAAAATACCATGTAAATCTTGCAAAGAAATTTCGATACTTAATCCTTTATGTCGAAGAACCTAAAAATTTTGAGTTCAGCATCACTGACTTAAAAGAAAAGCGCTCTGACTTGTATATTTATGTTACAGGTTATGGCTCAAGAAAATCAGGAAAAAAAGAGGCCGAAAAAACAGTTGACAAAGTGGAATCTAGAGAAAAAAAAGTAACTGAAACTGAGCCAGTGGAAAAGACAAAGCAGGAACAAAAAATTTCTGAAAAAAAGCCAAGTGATGAAAAGAGGGAAGGAAAATCATCTTCAAAAAAGAAATCTTCAAGTTCAACCATAACTTTAAAACTAGGTGAATATGTGTGCAGCAGTTCCAACGATTTAAGAATAAAATTGACTATATTAGGGACTGTCTCATTAAAGCGAGGTAGTAAAAATCTGGGAGTTGGTACATACGAGATGAATGGAAATCGACTCTCAATTACATGGACTTCTCTGACATCTGATGGTCAATCTGTAGTAAAGGGGGAAAAATATAACGGCTACTATAGTAGACGAAACAAAGTTCGATAACGGAGACCTGTGGGTGTATGTGGAAAAGTAATTAACGGTCAAGACAATCTTACATATTTATGAAAGATTGTTCAAATAAATACTAAATAGAGGAGAAACACTATGACGAAGAGACTTATTGCCTTGGCCCTTGCATTTGTATTGGGATTTGGAATCGCAGTTCCGAAGGCTCATGCGGATGAGCCTCCCTCTGCTATCATGTTTTCCAGCGGAGTTGCATTAATTGGTGGTGGAGCGGCTGCTTTAATATTTTTTGACGATGACGAACCACTTCTAAAATATGGACTAGGACTTCCATTTTTAGGACTTGGAATTGGATCTGTCATATGGGGATTCTTTATGCTTTCTGATGAGCTTGCAATGGTTGAGACTGATCCTGTCTTGAAGCATGTCCGGCTTGACGTAACCAGTACTGGACTTGTTCTTGGCGGTCATTTTTCCTGGAAATTTTTAAGAATACTTTATCAAGATTATGTGCAAGAACTAAAACTGACCAAGGAGAATATACCATGCGACGAAAGACGTTCATTTTATTTTTACTCTCAGTGCTTCTCATGCCAATAACGATAGCGGCACAAAATTCTGGAGGAACATGGTATGTTCAAGAGCATATTAACGATTTTGACGGCTACACAACGTATTCATTTTTCGTAAAAGGCTCTGGTGTAAGTCAGAATAGTGCATGGTTGTTTGTTGGTTATGACAAATACGATAATTCTTTGAATTCGACTGTACGTGCAGGAGTGATTTGGGGCGGAAGAGCAGGCTGTTCGGATACTCTTGATATAAAGATTGATAGCGGCGATGTGATTTCTAAAAAATATAATTCTTATAAATGGTCAACAGAAACTGGTTATCAAACAAATAAAAGCACGTCAAATTCTATATGCTGGTATTATACCAACACAAATCCCGGTGATACACGCGATTTCCTGAATATGTTTACAAACAACAATCTGCTTACAATCCGCAATAAGTCTACGGGAGCAATCTTCCGTTTCAACTGCTCGGGCTTATGGGAGTTTATGGCATCCAAGGGAATTAGTTTTGCTGAAATACAAAGTGCATTGGCAAACGAGGATTTTTGAGAACATATTTATATATTTGGATTCTTCCAGATGGCAAGTCCATAAGATTTACTGTCTGGAAAAAATAAATAATGTTCCGGCAAGAACTGAAACTGACCAAGGAGAATCATTATGAAAAAGAGATTGATTGTGGTGCTGGCTGTGCTGGCAACGGTTGTAGGAATGGCGTTTGCGGGAACAGCATCATCTTACAAACTAAAAAGCTATGGAGAGATTGCAGATACCACGGAGCAGGAATATACAGTAGAGGTTGAAGGATATTCAAAGGAAAATCTAGATGGTAGGTACCACAAGGCCATGACGTTAAAAATTTGTGCTCCATCTGGTTTAGATGCGGAAAAAAGAGCGATAGAGAAATTTAAAATCAAGTTTCCTGACTATAAATATGGAATTAATGCGACCGCCTGTTCTTCTGATAGCTGTACTGTGAAGATTCAATAATATAACGCTACTAATTTTACTCCGTGTTTGCACTTTTTACAAGATTATGCACGCGGAGTTTATGTAGAATTGCTTATCAAGGAGTATTGATCATGAAATCAAAGAAATTTCTAATAGCTTTGGTTCCCTGCATATTATTTGCAATCGCACATGCATCCGCAGAAACCTATGGCAACACATGGTGGTATCATGTCGCGGGTGGCAATTCGGTTTCCAGATTTGAATCTGGAGTTGACACTTACAGCAAGTATGACAGCGGGCATTATGTTTTATTTGGCTCATGGGACACTGTAAAATTTGCTGTGAAACGCTTTTCCGGGGTGGATTTGGATGTCATGGGCAATCTTATGGATGCGATAGATGGTAAACTTGGAAAATTCTACAGTTACTGTGATGAGTTAAAGAATGCTTATGACATTGTTACTCGCAAAGCATCTAGTTACGACGCCATGAAAGCCTATGCTGCGAACGATGGAGACTGGTGGTACGCGGTCATTTGGATTCCGTATTAAAATTTACCAATACAATTCAAAAATCATTTAAAGAAATTGCGTAGCAATTTCCAATCCGTGTGACCCCCTCAATAATTTCCTGTCCATAAAAAAGCTCCCTCGTCAAAGACAAGGGAGCCTCTCGTCGCAAGTTAAACCTAAACCGTGAACTGGTCCACCTGCTTTCCAATCTCGCTGATTGAGTCCTCCATGAGCGAGGAGATTTCTGAAAGTGCCTTGCCGGAGTCGTTGATTTTTCCGGTGCTCATTCCCATCTCATCCATGCTCAGTTTCATGCTTTCGGTCTCGCTCTGCAAGGTTGAGACTTCCTCCATGATTTTTCTTCCGCCCTCAGCCATTTCCTGCGACGCTTTCTGAACGAGGTATGTGCTGTCGTTCATCTCATGCAGGGCGTTGGTAATCTGTGCCGAACCTTCCTGCTGTTCTGTCATTGCCGCCTTTATCTGCTGCACAAGGGTGTCGGTCTCGTTGATTTCTTTCGCAAGGTGAGTGTAGCCCTGTACGCCGCGCTGTGTCGCCTCGACGACGGTTCCGATCGTAGTCTGAATCTGGTTGAGCTGCTCTCCGATTGTCTTTGACTGAGAGGACGATGTTTCCGAGAGCTTTCGTATTTCATCTGCGACGACCGCAAATCCTTTTCCGGCTTCTCCCGCGTGTGCCGCCTCAATGGCCGCGTTCATGGCAAGGAGGTTCGTCTGTTCCGCGATGCTTGCGATTACCGTATTTGCCTCGCTCAAAAGCTGGGACTGATTCTCAATCTCCGCAATCTGGGACTGCAGCGCCTCCTGTGTTTTGGCTCCGTCCTCCGCGTCGTTTGCAAGAACTCCGAAAGAGACTGCCATTTTGTCCACGCTGCGGTTCACTTCTGAAATGTTTCCAATCATCTCTTCGACCGCGCTTGACGCTCCCTGCACGGATTCCGCCTGGCTAGTCACAAGTTTTTCAAGTGAGCGTATGCTTTCAAAGATTTTCTCAAGGCTTCCCGTAGTCTGCTCCACGCTCAATGACTGGCTCACAAGTTTTCCGCTCAGAGTTCCGATGTTCGCGCCGATCTGTGTGATTGCGGCCATTGTCTCGCTCGTGCTTCCGCTGAGTTTTTCACCCGCGTTGTTTAGCGAAGTCTTTGCCTGCTTCATCGTCTTGATTATGTCCTGCAGGGTTCCTGAGAACACGTTGAAGCTTTCTGCCACGTCGCCGATTTCGTTCTTTGACTTGACGCTGATTCTCTGTGTGAGGTCCGCCTTGCCCTGTGCGATCTGATCCGCGTTGTTGTGAATGCTGTTGCGGATTATCTTGAGCGGGACCATGATTTTTCTCGTGAGGAACGCCGTCGCCAGTCCGACTATGAGTGTGAAAATCAGGCAGACAAGAATCGTGGTGCTGAGCGTCTGATAGAAACTTGCGTATACCGTCTTATATGGGATGAACGCAACAAGCTGATAGCCTGTCATCTGGTTCGTGAGCTTCTGCACGAAGTACTTGCTGTAGTTGCCGCCCGGAACCGTGATGGAGCCCATGGGCTGCGGTGTGGAAAGGAAGGACTCAAGATCCGGTATGCCGATTTCGGATACATGCTTGAAGTTGCATTTCCTGATTCCCGTGTCCGCAAGAATGACTCCGTTGTTCTGAATCATCATGAAAAAGGAACCCTCGCCAAGGTTCATCTGATGCAGCATGGTCGTGAGTGTCTCAAGCGAAACCTCAATGGATGCGTTTCCGATGAAATTCTTTCTTTTGTCATAGACGCTTCTGGTGATTCCCACAACCGTCGCGCCGACAGTCGATGCGAATGCGTCCGTAATCATAACGTCTCCGTTTCCTTTGGTCGCGGTCTCGTACCAGCCCCTCTTGCGGGGGTCATATCCGCCGCTCATCGTGTTGTCGAAGTTGGTGGCATATCCTCCCCATTTTGTTCCTATATAAATTTCCGCGATGTCCTTGTCATTTTTTGCGAAGAGCTTGCAGACTTTTCTGATTGCCTCCTCCGTGGGACTTTTCTCATAATCTAGGATTTTGATTTCCCCGGTCTCGTTCACGAAAGAGTGAATTGTCTCGTCCGCTGCCATTACCTCGTCACATTCGGAGAAAACGTTCAGCTCGGTTTCCTTTGAGTTGAAAAACACTGAGATTGATTCGGAGAACTCGGCGATGGATCCGAGCGCGCTTGCGGAAAAACTCTCCCGACAGTTGCGGGAAAAGAAGATGCCTGTGGTGACAGAAGAGATTGCGACCACAACAAGAATGATGAGCACTACGCCTATGGAAAACTTGCTCGCCAGCGAATGCCTTTTAGCCATGTTAAAACCTCCCTAGGTTTCATTTAAGGAACTTCGGTATACTTTTTAACATTGTTTATCAAGTTTAACAAAATTACAGTTAAAGTTCAAGTCCCTTTAAGCGTTTTTAATTATTCTTTCGTACTTGTGTAAAAGAGGAAAATATTGTAGACTTTGAAAAAAGATAAAACCTAGGAAAATAATCGGAAAATCAGAGCGAGGTAAAATCATGGCGGAAGAAAAACATTACAATGTGGAAAGTTTCAATTTGGATCATACGAAGGTGACGGCTCCTTTTGTCAGGGTCGCCTCAAAGAAGGTCGGCGAGAAGGGAGATGTGGTTACGAAATTCGACGTGCGTTTCTGTCAGCCCAACAAGGAGTTCATGTCCACCGGAGCTATCCATACTCTTGAGCATCTTGTGGCGGAGTACATCCGTGACGAGATTCCCGGCGTTATTGATTTCAGCCCGATGGGATGCCGCACAGGATTTTATTTTACTCTCTGGGGCGATTTGGACGAGGCGTACATCACACCCCATCTTTTGAACGTGCTTGACAAAGTTGCCGTGTGGAATAAGGAAGTTCCCGCCGCAACCGAAAAGGAATGTGGAAATTACCGTGACCACGATTTGGAGGGAGCGAAGACCCTCGCGAAAAAATGGACTGACGGAATCCGCGCCAAAGGTTGGAACTGCTACAAATAAATTTTTCTCTAGGACATACGGCTTATGAACGCGGCTCAGAAATTCAAAGAGACACTTACATCCGTGCTTCCGATCATGGTCATCGTGCTGCTTCTCGGCCTGACTGTCGCCCCACTTGGAAAGACAACGATAGTCAGATTCATCGCGGGAGGAGTGCTGCTGATTTTCGGACTCACGGTTTTCCTGATGGGCGTGGACCTTGGAATCCTGCCGACGGGTCAGAGATGCGGTGCGGCCCTCACTTCAAAACGCAGCCTTCCGATCCTTCTTTCAGCCGCATTCATAATCGGGTTCATGGTGACGATCGCGGAGCCTGACGTGCAGGTGCTTGCCAATCAGATAAGGAATGTTTCGCAGTCCGTGAACAAATGGGCTCTCATCCTGATGATTGCGGTGGGCGTGGGACTTTTCGTGATGCTTGGTTTGCTCAGAACCATAGTCGGTTTCAGTCTGCGCTGGGTTCTGATTTTTTCCTACTTGATTTTGTTCGCGCTTGCTTTCATCTGTCCGCCGGCATTTCAGGGAGTCGCGTTTGATGCGGGCGGAGCCACAACCGGCCCCATGACTGTACCCTTCATCCTTGCCCTGGGCGTGGGAGTCTCTTCCGTGCGCACTTCGGGGAAATCCGGGCAGAATGAGTCCTTCGGTCTTACGGGAATCTCTTCGGTGGGACCCATCATGGCTGTGTGCGTATATGGAATCATCCTGAGGGCATTGAATTCAGGAACAGCATCCTCCGCGACCGCCGCATTGATCGACGTTGATGAAATCCTCCGGGACGCGAGCGGCACAGTTCCTCTTTCCGAGAAATTTTTCGGGCTCGGTATTTTCGCCGACGGACTTCCCGAGGTTTTGAGGGAGGTCTTTCTTGCACTTCTTCCCCTTGTCATAATGTTCGCCGTCTTTCAAATCACCCTGCTCAAGATGCCGCGTGCCCAGATTAAGCGTATGATTGTCGGAATCATCTACAGCTTTATCGGACTCACTTTTTTTCTGAACGGAGTGAACGGTGGATTCATGCCTGCCGGGGAAAAGCTTGGGGAGATTCTCGGTATGCGTGCGGAGATGGGCGGCGGAATCTGGATTTTCATCCTGATTTTTGTCGGGCTGATTTTCGGCGCGATCGTCGTGTCCGCTGAGCCTGCCGTGTGGGTTTTGACCGAGCAGGTTGAGGAAGCGTCGGGCGGAAACATCAAGAGAAAAATCATGCTTGTGGCTCTCTCGTTCGGCGTGGCACTTTCGGTGGGACTGAGTATGCTCCGTGTATTCTACGGATTCAGCCTATGGTACATTCTGGTTCCCGGATATGCCCTTGCCCTCATCCTGACTTTTTTCTGTCCCCCGCTTTTTACAGGAATCGCCTTTGACTCGGGAGGAGTCGCGTCGGGTCCCATGACAAGCACGTTCATCCTTTCGTTCACCCTGGGGGCTGCGGGAGCTACGGGCGGAGGCGGAAACACTGTTACGGACGCATTCGGTGTGATTGCCCTTGTTGCCATGACACCCCTGATTGCCATACAGATTCTTGGAATCATATACAGCAGGAAGAAGAGCGGAAAATCCGTGCCGAAAGGGGAGGTAAAAAAATGAGCTTCACTCTGATTACGACAATCGTTTCACATGGAAAAGGCGACAAGATTATGGATGCCGCGGTAAAGGCCGGGAGCTCTGGTGGTACGGTCCTGCATGGGCGTGGAATCAGTCCGAATGCCATAGCCGCCGCACTCGGGATTGAGAGTACGAAGGACATTGTTTTTATCCTTGCCGAAAATGAATCAAAGTCTTCTATATATAATGCGATTTTGGATGCGACAAAAAAGGAGCGCGCCCACCTCGGATGTATGTTCACGTCCCCGGCAGGTCAGCTGATTAAAAACGGAACCGTCACAGGAGAGGAGATGCTTATGCCGGAAAATAACTCACAGGATTTAATCACCGTTATTTTGAACTCAGGTTACGCCGATGACGCGATGGACGCCGCAAGAAGAGCTGGTGCCGGTGGAGGAACCGTAATCAAGGCACGAGGAACCGCCCGACCCGATGACCCGCAGTTTTTTGGAATGCACATTGTGCCTGAAAAAGAGACCTTGCTGATTGTGGTACCGCATGAAAAAAAAGATGCCGTCCTGGATGCCATAAAAAATCTGGAGTGCCTTTCCCAGCCCGGAAGCGGAATAGCCTATTGCTCTCCCGTAAATGAATTCGTGTTGCTCGGAAAAAAATAATGGAAGAGACTTTTTGTGCGGATTCTGTCTGGGCTGATTTTGTGTCGCTTGCGGGAAAAAATCCCGATGCGGCTTTCCAAAAAGAAAAGCTCCGTGTGCTTGAGTCCGTCGATTCCACCAACGCAGCCTTGCTCAGGGAGCTTGCACTGTCTCCCGTTCTTGTCGATGATTCTCACTCGCTGACTGATGCGGGCCGCCTTGTGCATAAAACGGTTCTTGCGTCAGCACATCAGACTTCGGGGCGCGGTCGTTCGGGGCGTGTCTTTTACTCGCCTGAAAAATCCGGCATTTATTTTTCCTTCGTGTGGATTCCAGAAAGCGATGTCATTGACCCTGCCATGTACACTGTCTCCGCTGCCGTGGGAGTGAGCCGTGCGATAGATGCTGTTTGCGCCAAGGAGTCAAAAATCAAATGGGTAAACGACATTTACGTGGGAGAGAAAAAGGTCTGCGGCATTTTGACCGAGGGATTTTGCAGGGCTGAGAGCGGAAAGTTGGAGGCCCTTGTTGTGGGAATCGGAATAAACCTAACGATGGGTTTTGAGGGTGTTTCCCGCGAACTGATTGGAAAGGCCGGAGGAATCTTTTCGGAGGATGAGAAGCCTGCTTTTGATTTGCGCTCCAAGCTTTTGGCCTCGTCCCTTCACGAGATTTTTTCTATCCTCGAAAGCGGCGGGAACGTGGTGGACGAATACAGAAAAAAATCCATGCTGAAAAACCAGCTTGTAATGGTGAGACCCTTGGCGGGTGAGTCGGACGAGGCATATCGGGCAAGGGTAATGGACATCAGCGACGATGCGGGACTCTTGGTAAAACTGGATGACGGCACCGAAAAGATCCTATACTCAGGGGAAGTCACGCTGCATTGATTTATGGCCGCGGGCACAAACGGACTTTTTCATCCTTTACTTTGATTTGCTCAAGATCATTTTTGAAAGCCATCCGGTCACACCTTCGGGCAGGGACTCCTCCATCGGGGTTCCGTCGTCGAACATCATGTTGCAGTGCATGGGATTTATGAGACAGTGCTGGCCCATCTCCACTCCGAAATTCAAAGACGCGATTCTGTGATCTCCGTTGCGTGCCCACTCCGGCGTAAAGATAAAGCAGTGCTTCATGCGCTTAAGACGAGGAAGCCGGGGGACAATTTTTGTCTCATAATCATTGAACTCATCGTGCTTGCAGATTGCGAAAAAGAGCCACACATCATTTTGGTCATAGCGGTCGAGGGCTTCATCCGTGGAAATGTCCGAGGTGGCGATTGGAACGAGGGCGTCAAAAAAATCCGTGTAGGCATCCACAATCATAAAGCACATTGAGGAGCCACGTGAGTTTCCGAAGATAATTTTCTTGCTCACCCCTCCATTTTGCGCCGCATGTTTTTCCATGAAATTGCAGATCAGGTCATGCACGGGTTTGCAATAAGTCTCGTCCCAGCTTCCAGTCACGTTTCCATCTGAGGCACGAATCTCATTCGCAAGCGGAATCAGAATGTATGCGCCGCCCAACGCTTTCTGATACTCATCCTTCGCGTAGAACTCCGCCCCGGCATAATTTATGCACACATCCCCTGCAAGCGCGTTCGTGTATCCGTGGAAGAAAATCAGCACGGGATACTCACGTCCCTTCTCAAAGCCGTGCTCGGTCGGATCATAAAAATAATACCCCAGCCTCTCAAAATCCTCAGACTCAAAAAAATCCTTGTGAAAGCGTGAAAAATACTCACCGACTTTGTAGGTAGGCTCATATGAAATAAAATCACCCTCAGGAATCTCATTGGCCCAAGGCGGCAGCACTTTGTTTTCCATAAATTATCTCCCTCCAATAATCTTTAATCCTATTCAAACCAGTTTTCGATTTTCAGAGGAAACAGAGAAGTAATCCCCTCAAAATCATTTACATTGCGAGTTACAAGTATAAGATTGTTTGCAAGAGCTGTCGCCGCAATTTGAGAATCCTGATAAGGTGCTGTTTTGCCAGCGGCCTCAAGACGAGCATACATATCCGACTGAATGTCCGCACACTCTTTTGAAAATGGTAGAAAATCAAATATATCTGCAATTTGCTCTTGTGCGTATGCTTTCAAAAAATCTTTCTTTTTACCGTCTGGAAGACGTTTTATCCCTTTTTGTATCTCGTACCACGAAATTGTGGATATACGGCAATAAGGCGCAAAAAGATCCAGCTTTTCAGCGATTTTCGGATTCGATGATATTTTCGCACCCTCGGAAATTATGTTTGTGTCAAGCAAATAAATTGCCTTTACCATTCTGTCTCCTGTGAGCCTCGAAGCGGTTCTGTTTTGTCACGTACATTTTCGAAAACTGTGTCTAAATCACTTACAGAGGATTTGTCGCTAAGAAAATCCGCATATTTAGCGCGAAATGCAGAAAGAGATTGTGAGTATTTTTTGAGTTCGGGCTCTTTTTCGTCATCATCGTCGTCAACCACAATCAAAAGCTTCTGACTGGGCTTGAAAGAATATGCCTGAAATGGCACGATCATTTTTCCGTCGTAATACGCTTTTAATGCCAGCATTTTCATACCTCCTTCAGTCATAGTATACCATAGGTTTCATTTAAAAGATAGCGGCATTATGGTTTTTGCTATTTTTACAATATGATTGCAAGGGAAATGACAATTGTGTTATAATGAAATTATGGTTAACGGAGAAATTACCACGATTGCGGAAAAGTTCAAGGAATCTCTAAATCCATTGCGGATATATCTTTTTGGCTCGTATGCCCGTGGTGACTACAACGAAAAGAGCGACTACGATTTTTACATCATCGTTCCAGACGAAAACTATGACAACATAGAGCAGACGAACACGGCATATTGTTCTCTCATAGGAATGAAGCGTAAGCCTGTGGACATCGTAATTGGAAACAAGTCTCTCTTTGAGCGCAGAAAAAACATCAACTCCATTGAAAAAATAGTTGCAAAGGAAGGAGTGCTTTTGTATTGCTCCGAGTATTAAATATCTAGATAAATTCTAAGAAGTATCTTGATTTTATTTAATCCTTCAAAAATTCTTCCATGGTGTCTACAAGTTCATTGAAATTCGTTCGTAGGCGTTTCATCAAATCTTTTGTGCGTCGCTCGTTATGACTGATTACGCTCCCTGTAGGAAGGAACAGCTCATAAGGCTCAACTCCAAATGCATTCGCAAGGTCTACGATAGTCTCAAAACTACCCCATTTTCGGCCAGTTTCAAGGTCACTATAAAATTTCTCCGAAATGTGGATCTTCTCTGAAATTTCAGCCTGACTGAGATTTTTTTGAGTCCGTAAGGCCTTTAAATTTCCCGTGTAGACCGCTTTTAACTCTTGAATATTCATTATTTAAGAATACCGTGTCTATTTGTCAGTTTTTAACACTCTTTTTGTAACTATACAATTACTTTTTGATACTTTGTAATAACTTTGTGATATTCTTTTGTTATTTTCTACCGACAATATGAAGTAGAAAACCGTCTATTTGAAATATCTGTGGAGAGCAAATAATGCCTTACATCGACACACCAGAAACAAACGCGCTTAAATTAAAGGTTGAGAATATTCTTTCAAAAATACCAGATTTTATAGATGAAAACAAAAACTTGAAAATAAATGTGATAAAAGATTGTGCGGATAATGGAAATGTAAAATTACTGGAACCTTTGCTTAAAAATTCCAAGACCAAAAAAGCATTTTTTACGCCCGTACTAGACAGTTATGTCTTTAACACCGCACGATTCAAGGAATTTTTGGAATACTCTTCTGCTTGCAATTCTTATTCAAAATACTTAGGGCAGAAAATCGGGCTTTATATGGGTGATTCGTCTTTGCTTGATAGAAATGAAGTTGTGTTGAATTTTCCATTCAAGGATTGTGTTCTGGAAGGCGGACAAAGAAAAGAAGACGGTCTAGACACTTATTTTGAATATGATGAAAAAAAGGGTGAATACATTGAAAAACAGGGCAAGCGTCGTGAAGTTTTTTATAATGAGGTTTTGGCACAGGATGAAATAGACAGTCTGTTTTCTCCAAAGGCATTCTGCAATGCGAAAAGATATGAAAAAGGAAAAAACACTTCTTGTAAAGATATAAAGCGGGATTCAGAAATAAACAAAAGTCGAGGTTTGCCCGAGGACACTGTGACCGACAACCTGATTATAAAAGGAAACAATTTACTTGCACTTCATTCTTTGAAAAAGGAATTTGCGGGAAAAGTAAAACTCATTTACATTGACGTCCCTTATAACACAGGTAGTGATAGTTTTTCATATAATGATAATTTTAATCATTCAAGTTGGCTTACTTTTATGAAAAATAGGTTAGAAATTGCTCATGAACTATTAAGAGAGGATGGAACCATATTTATACAATGCGATGACAATGAGATGGCTTATCTTCAAGTTTTAATGAATGAGATTTTTGATTTTATTCAGATTGTAGAAATTAAAATGAATGAAGGCGCTGCTAACGAATTTCAAAATCCTTTTATGCCAAAGAATTGCGAATATGGTTTGTATTATGCAAAAAAATATTTTGCAAGAAAATATAAACCTTTGTGGATAAAATCAAATTATGACAAGGCCTATAATTTGTATGTGGAAAATTTTGAAGAAAAAGATTTTAAGAAATGGAAAGTTATCACTTTAAAAAGTGCTCTAGAAAAAAATATGATTGCAGAAGAAAAAATAAACAAATTCATAACAGACAATGCGGAAAGAATTTTTAGGTTAATTTCACCAAAGGGCTGTGGAAAAGGCTTAAATGATGCCATGGAGCGTTCAAAAAAATCGAATTCATGGGATATATACAAAAGAGAAGAAAAGGATGACATTCTAACGTATAAGGGAGGAATGGTCAGATTTTATATTAAAAATATTGGATATGATGCAAAAGGTAATCGAGAAATACAAAAAGAACTAGGTTCGCTTTGGTCCGACATAAAAACAACAGGAATTGCACCGGAAGGTGGTGTGAAACTCAAAAACGGGAAAAAGCCAGAAGTCTTATTGAGTAGAGTTATAGAAATGGCAACAGAAGAATCTGATATAGTTCTCGATTATCATCTTGGATCGGGTACTACCGCTGCCGTAGCTCATAAAATGAATCGTCAATATATCGGAATTGAACAACTTGATTATGGTGAAAATGACAGTGTTGTGCGTTTACAAAATGTTATAAACGGGGACCAATCGGGTATTTCAAAATTCGTAGACTGGCAAGGCGGTGGCTCGTTTGTTTATCTGGAGCTTGCAAAGAAAAATGAAAAGGCATTGGAACAGATTTCTGCTTGCAAATCCCTTGAAGAACTTGTGGTGTTGTTTGATGAACTCTGCCAAAAATATTTCCTTCACTATAATGTTCGTGTAAAAGAGTTTCGCGAGGAAATTGAATCCGAGCGTTTCAAACAGTTAAGTCTTAAACAACAAAAGGAAATGTTCTCCCGTATGCTGGATTTAAATCAATTGTACGTAAATGTGGATGACCGGCATGATAAAAACACCGGGCTTATGAAAAATGATATTGCCATTACTGAGGATTTTTATCAGCTCAAAAAGGACAGCGAATAATGCTCTGCGATAAAATTGAGAATCAGAAAGAAGTTTTAGACGAAGAAAACTTTGCCGTTCCTGAATATATTACAAACAATCTCCGTTATTCTTTATATGACTGGCAGCGTGTTGCTTTGGAAAACTTTTTGATTAACGAACGCTTGCGTCAGAAGAAAATATTAAAAGGTGAGGCTGTTTCCCCAAACCATCTTATGTTCAATATGGCGACTGGAAGCGGTAAAACTCTTGTTATGGCAGCCCTCATTTTGTATTATTACAAGCAGGGTTACAGAAATTTTATTTTCTTTGTAAACCAAAATGCAATCCTTGGAAAAACTCAGGCAAACTTTATAGATTCCTCGCACAATAAATATCTGTTTGCAGAAAATATCGTAATTGATGGTGTCCATGTAAATATCCGTGAAGTTGAACTGTTCTCGAATTCTTGTGATGACATTCAAATAAAGTTTACAACCATTCAAAAACTTCATAATGATATTTATAGGGAGGGGGAAAACGCACTGCTCCTTTCGGACTTGCAAAAACGCGATGTAGTTTTATTCGGTGATGAGGCTCATCACTTAAACGCATCTACTTCAAAAAAGAAATCTGCTGCAAATGAACTTTCAGAGGATATTTCTTTTATTGGCGAACTTAAGGATAACGCAAAAGAAGAGGATATTGAGCGTTCGTGGGAACATACTGTAAGACAATGTATTCTAGAAAAAGATGGAAAAACAACCGGCATAAATAAAAATGTACTACTTGAATTTACCGCTACAATTCCAAGCATGGACGAAGTAAAAGAAAAATATGAAGATAAAATCATTTCAAAGTTCGAGCTGAAGGATTTTGTCGAGGCGGGATGTACAAAACACATTCGTCTTGTGCGAAGTAACCTTGAATTGCGCGAGCGAATTTTGCAGGCACTTCTTTTAAACTGGTACCGTTATGCCATTGCAACAAAATATGGAATTGCAAATTTTAAACCGGTGATTTTGTTCCGAAGCAAAACAATTGAAGAGTCCAAGGCAGATTATCAAAAGTTCTTGGAACTGTGCAAAAATATAAAGGCTAAGGATTTTTATTTTACAAAAAAATTGGCAAAAATCAAATCTGCTGACCAGGATCCTTACAATCTTGACGGACGAATTTTTGAACGCATAACACTTTATCTGAAAGAAAATAACATCTCTTTTGAAACCGTCGTCCAGTATATCCGTGAAAACTTTAAAGAGCGAAATCTCATAATCACAAACAGCAAGGATGGAACCAAAACAAAAGAAAGAACGTCTTCTGAACAGGACAGGCTCTTAAACAACCTTGAAGACTCAAACAATCATATCCGTGCAATCTTTACTGTGCAGCGTCTTACAGAAGGTTGGGATGTTTTGAACCTTTACGATATTGTCCGACTTTATGAAGGACGCGATATGGACTTTCACAACAAGAAAGCTGGAAGCAGCACGACAAGTGAAGTTCAGTTAATTGGCCGCGGTGTGCGTTACTATCCGTTCTCATATAAGGATAAAGAGAAAAATCGCCGTAAGTTTGATGCTGATTTACAAAATGAACTTAGAGTTTTGGAAGAATTTTATTTTCATTCCGATGAAGACCACAGGTATATTTCTGAACTTTCAGCAGAGCTAAAAAATCGGGGGCTTATTCAGGAAAAGAGAACGCAGAAAATATTTCGCATAAAAGAAGATAAAAAAGACAATATTAAAGGAATGTATCTTTTTGTGAACGAACAGAAAGAAAATCCTGAACGGCGATTAAAAACACTTCCCGAAGATTTTAAAAATCTTCCGACATTTGAATCAAGGATTCTTACAAGTGTTTATTCCGAAGTGCAGTCAGTAGATTTTTCAAAGAAAGAAGATGAACTGTATGTTGCAGAATCTGGAGCTTTGGCTACAGTGATAAAAAGTTTTTTTGAAATACCACTCCATATACGCCAAAAGGCGTTTCATAGGCTCAATACAAATCCTGAAAGCTATTTCTGTTTTGAAAATTTAAGAAAACGTTTTTCTGTAGAAAGTGCTGATGATTTTTTTAATTTTATTAAAGATGTAAAAATCTCTATTACAAGTGATACTAAATTTGAAGAGATTCCAAACAAAAGGCTGTTGTCCTTATGTGAAGATTTTCTTTTGTATATACAAAAGGAGCTTGAGACTTATGACAGACCTTTTGTCGGAAGTGATTTTCATCTTGTTAAATTTTCCGACATTTTCACTTTGGACGGAGAAAAAGGCAAGGTCAATTTTGTGAAAGAAAAAATGATTTTGATGGATGACTCGAATCAAGAAACTCAGGAAAACAAAAATCTTGAAGTCGAATTAAGAAACACAGAATGGTATATGCTTGATTCATTTTGGGGAACAAGCGAAGAGCGGAAACTGATAGAATTCATAAAGAGCCATGAAAGCAATTTAAATGAGAAATATGATTCATTTCAACTTTTTAGGAATGAAGAGGTTTATAAGATTTTCGATTTTGATACAGGTCGTGGTTTCCAGCCAGATTTTCTTTTACTCTTGCATGGAAAGCTGAATAAACAAAATGCATATTACCAAGTTTTTATAGAACCAAAAGGAAAACATCTTGCAGGAAACGACAATGATGGTTGGAAACAAGAATTTCTTGCAAAAATTACAGAGAAATACGGATTGGATCATATAGTTATGGAAAAAACGGACGGCTATATTCTTATTGGACTTCCTTTCTTTAATTCAGAAGATGAGCTTATAAAAAAGCGATTTGAAAAATCTTTTGAAATCATCTCATAACATATAAAAAGCCAACCTGAAATAAATCAGATTGGCTTCATTGCTTTGCTTTTTTCTACAGTTTATTTAATCAAGCTGTGGTATTCCTGCAGGGACTTAACGCCGCCCTCGCCGCCAAGGCCATTTTTCACCGCAGCAATTCCCTGAACCGCAGCCAATGCACCGGCCAGAGTCGTGATGTAGCTCACCTTGTACTTGAGACATGCCTTTCGGATTGTCTTTCTGTCCTCGGCATAATTTCTCTGTGCCTTGGGCGTGTTGATTACAAGACAGACCTCCTTGTTCATAATCATGTCGATTACGTCGGGGCGACCCTCACCGAGCTTGTTCACGACATCGCACTTGATTCCGTTCTTGTTGTAGAAGTCTGCGGTTCCCTGTGTGGCGACCAAAGTGAATCCCAAATCCTTGAGTGTCTTTCCGACGGTCAGAACCTGGTCCTTCAAGTTTTCCTTGTTGCTCAGGCTGATAAGAACCTTTTTGTTTTCCCATGCTGCGGGTGCGTGCGGGAGCGGTGAGCCCGATGCCTCCTGTGCCTTGTAAAAAGCGAGCGGGAATGACTCAGCCAGTCCGAGCACCTCACCTGTGGAACGCATCTCGGGTCCAAGAATCGGGTCTACTCCGGGGAACCTTGCCCAAGGAAGGACAGCCTCTTTCGCGCCATGATACGGAATCACTTTGTCTTTCAATCCCAGGCTCTCAAGTGACTCGCCGAGCATCATGCGGGTTGCAAGACGTGCCATCTGTGTGTCGCAGACTTTGGAGACAAGAGGAACCGTTCTTGAAGCGCGCGGATTTGCCTCAATCACATAGACCTTTCCGTCCTCAATCGCGTACTGCATGTTCATGAGACCGCACACGTGGAGGTTTTCCGCAATCTTCTTCGTGTATTCCTTGATTGTGTCCAGATTGTTCTGTGGGATGTTCACGGGAGGAAGCACACACGCGCTGTCACCTGAGTGGATTCCCGCAAGCTCGACGTGCTCCATGACGGCAGGGATGTAAACGTGGGTTGAGTCCGCCAAAGCATCCGCCTCACACTCAAGCGCGTTTTTCAGGAAGCGGTCAATCAGAAGAGGTCTATCCGGGGTTACACCGACTGCCTTCTCCACATACTCGCGGAGATTCTTTTCGTCGTAGATGACTTCCATTCCGCGTCCGCCAAGAACGAAGCTCGGACGGATCATGATCGGGAATCCGATTTTCTCTGCGATTGCCTTTGCCTCGTCGAAGTCCACAGCCATTCCGCTCTCGGGCATGGGGATGTTCAGGTTGTCCATCATCTTGCGGAACAGGTCACGGTCCTCAGCGATGTCGATTGAGTCAATGCTTGTTCCCAGAATGTTCACGCCGTTTTCCTGAAGCTCGCGCGCGATGTTGAGAGGTGTCTGTCCTCCGAACTGAACGATAACGCCGAACGGTTTTTCCTTCTCGTAAATCTGGAGCACGTCCTCGGTTGTGACAGGTTCGAAGTAAAGCTTGTCGGATGTGTCATAGTCGGTGGAGACAGTCTCCGGGTTGCAGTTCACGATGATTGTCTCGTAACCCATTTCCTTGAGCTGCATTGCCGCGTGACAGCAGCAGTAGTCAAACTCAATTCCCTGACCGATTCTGTTCGGACCGCCGCCCAAAATCATAATCTTTTTCTTGTTGTCGCTCGCAGTGGATTTGTCCTCGCTGTTGTATGTCGAATAATAGTAGTTCGCATTCTCAACGCCGCTTACCGGAACCGCAAGCCATGCCTCACGCACACCGAGCTCCTTCCTTCTGTCGCGTACTGACTTCTCGCTGACCTTGAGAATCTTTGAAAGATACTTGTCGCTAAATCCGTCTTTCTTCGCCTTGATCAAAAGCTCATCCGCAGGGAGCCTTCCCGGAGTCTTGAGCATCTCCTCCTCCAAATCAACGAGCTCCTTCATCTGCTCCAAAAAGTATTCCTTCACGTAGGTGATTTCATGCAGTTTCTTGATTGGGACACCCTTTCGGATTGCCTCATACAGCTGGAAGTATCTTTCGCTTGACGCTGTCTTGAGCATCTCACAAAGCTCGTCGGCGGATTTCTTGTTGAAGTCCTTTGCGAATCCAAGTCCGCTTCTTCCGTTCTCCAGACCACGGATCGCTTTCTGGAATGTCTCCTTGAATGTCTTTCCGATAGCCATCACTTCACCGACAGCCTTCATGCTCGTTCCAAGGGAATCCTCTGTGCCGCGGAATTTCTCAAATGCCCAGCGTGCGAATTTCAAGACAACATAATCTCCGTCAGGTGCTCCACCCGGCGTATACTTTTCCAATGTTCCGTCGCGCCAATACGGAATCTCGTCCAGGGTAAGACCGGATGCGAGCTTTGCTGAAATCAATGCGATCGGGAATCCTGTTGCCTTTGATGCGAGTGCTGATGAGCGGCTTGTCCTCGGGTTGATTTCGATAATCACAACTTCGCCCGTCTTCGGATTGTGTGCGAACTGCACGTTGGTTCCGCCGATGACTCCGATGGACTCTACAATCTTGAACGCCATTTCCTTGAGTCTTTCCTCAAGGGCCTTGTCTATGGTCATGAATGGAGCGGAGCAGAATGAGTCACCCGTGTGCACTCCGACTGCGTCAATGTTCTCGATAAAACAGATTGCGACCATCTGGTTCTTTGAGTCGCGGACAACCTCTACCTCAAGCTCCTCCCAGCCCAAAATGCTCTGCTCGATCAGACACTGGCGGGTCATGGACAAATCAAGACCGTTTGAGACGATGTTGCGGAGCTCCTCCACGTTGTAGCAGAATCCTCCTCCCTGGCCTCCCATGGTGTAAGCGGGACGTACAACAACCGGGAATCCGATGTCGGCGGCAATCTTTTCGGCACCCTCGACCGTGTGGCAGATGTCGCTTTTCGGAGTTGCGATTCCGAGCTTCTGCATGGTCTCCTTGAAAATCTCTCGGTCCTCACCGCGCTCAATGGCATCAAGGTTTACGCCGATTACTTTTACGCCGTATTTATCAAGGACACCAGCCTTGTTGAGCTCACACGCAAGGTTAAGTCCGGTCTGTCCACCAAGGTTCGGAAGCAGGGCGTCGGGCCTCTCCTTGTCAATAATCTGGGAAAGCCGCTCCACGTTCAACGGCTCAATATATGTCGCGTCGGCCATCACCGGGTCGGTCATAATGGTCGCCGGGTTTGAGTTCACCAGCACAATCTTGTATCCCTGCTCGCGCAAAGCCTTGCATGCCTGCGTTCCCGAATAGTCAAACTCACATGCCTGACCGATTACAATCGGACCTGAGCCGATTATAAGAACCTTGTTGATGTCCGTTCGCTTCATATCTATTTCTCCTTACAATAAAAAAATACAAAGGGCAAAAAAAAACTGAATCCAATAATGAATTCAGCTTCCAAAAAAGAAACGCAAATAAATAAAGACATTTTTAACCGTACATACTGAGAGCCTGCATTTGTCTTTATTCGTCCACGCGTTCATATCGAAAATCTACTTTATCACAAAATGCAAAATTATTCTAGGGGGTGGGAGAAAAAAGTGGAATGGAAAGCGGAGGCTTGCGGCATGAATTGATTTTTTTTCGAATCTCTTCTATAATATACCGCATGACTTATCAGACTTTAAGCGAATTGATTTTATTGCTTTTGCTGGCAATTTCCGCAGGACGCATTTTTTTCATAAAGAACGCACGCCTTGACCCGCTCTCGGCTGTGCCTCTCATCACGCTGATTTTTTCCATGCTTCAGTTTTTTGCATTCGGCCTTTCCATTTTCGAGGTTCTTATTTTCTTCCTCGCTTTCTCGCTCACAATCTGGAACGTGCGCGCATTGGCAAGATTCAAGGCAAAGCTCGTTGTTGACCACTACGGCATCCTCTTCGTCCTGATTTCAATCCTCAATCTGATTCTGATAATCATCGTGGGAGTTTTCGCCGTCCTTTACCGCCCCGTGAGAATTGACATGAAAAAATTCAACGTGGATATCACGACCAAAAGTTACAGCGGAAGTCTTGACGAGGCATACTCTGAGTATGAGAATCCCGTGAGGCCGAAATCCGCGAGCGTTAAAAAATATGAGTCCAAAAATGCCGAGCCTGATGAGCCGAAAAAAATCATCGCGTTCATCCCGAGCGAGTCATCCAGACTTGAGTTCTACGAGCCTTTTTTCGCCAAGCTTGCCCGCGACGGATACACTGTCTATGCGGCTTCCTTTCCCACGACGGACGTTCATTACTTCAACTCTGTGCTGGACGTGGAGCCTTTCCGCTCATCCATCTTAACTAAGTACAAATATCTCGGACACAAGAACTATGACAAGGCGATGGAAAACAAGGAGAAAAATCTAGTCCGCGAGTTCACCGCTCTCCTGAAGCTGATTCCGACGGGACCTCAGGATTCCATTTTTTTGGTGGGCGACACGGTTCCTCATACCGCATATCTTTCGGCGACTCTTAACACAACAAATAAGGTCGTAAAGGGCTCCTTCGACCTAGGCACCATTCCGGGATATTACACGGCGGGCTACGGTCCTGTTGAGTCAGGATATCCTGTGTTCGCGAAGCTGCTCGGTTATGAGAGGGACGGAACTTTTTATATGGCAAGCCATATTGCGGGTAAGCTTGAGAGTTATATCCAGGAGTCTCTGAGTGTGAAGACTGAGATGCACCCGCATGAGATCGAAACTGAAAGCGATGAGACAGAGAATCTTACGACTGACGCCGGCGATGAGTCGGACGCTGTGGAGGCACTATGAATCTTTTTGAGCTCGATGAATATTTCGCGTCATTCCTTCATCCTGAGCGCTACAGGTCGGACCCTTCACAGAACGGAATCCAGATTCAGAACGAGGATCCGACAAAGCCGATTACAAAAATTGCATTCGCGACGGACGCTTGTGAGTATACGGCAAGAAAAGCCTCTGAAAACGGAGCTCAGATGCTCTTCGTCCATCACGGTCTTTTCTGGGGACATTCGGAGCCTGTCTGCGGATCCCTTTACAAAAGGATTTCCGCTTTCATAAAAAATGACGTCGCACTTTACGCGAGCCATATTCCCCTTGATGCAAATGAGGAGGTCGGAAATAATTTCGGACTTGCCCGGCGTATGGGGCTTGAGAATCTTCGGACGTTCGGTTTTTGGAAGGGGATGAGCATAGGAGTGAGAGGTGAGCTCAAGGAAGCGCTTCCGTTGCATGAGGTTGCCCTGAGACTTTTCCCCGAGGGAGAGTCGGTCAAGAGAATCTACGAGTGGGGAAAGGACGAGATAAAAAGCGTCGCAATCATTTCAGGGGGTGCCGGTGACGACGTTGCGCAGACTTTCGGCCAGGGAATCGACGCGTACATTACGGGCGAGGTGCAGCATCAGGATTTTCACACAATCAAGGAGCTTGGCATTACGGTGATTGAGGGAGGTCACTATCAGACGGAGACAGTCGGTGTCAGGCTCGTGGCTGAAAAAGTCAAAAAAGAGACCGGCATTGAAACGATTTTTATAGACTTTCCGACAGGACTTTAGTATACTATGATTATGGAAGAAATAGACTCAAAGAAAAAATCTGCGTTGCCCGGAAAACTGCTTCCGATACTTCTTACGCTGATTGCAATCATTCTGGATCAAATTACAAAATGCCTCGTGGTAAATTATATCCCAAGGAGCGACGTCCCGCCTTTCTATGGTCAGGATGCGGAGAACGCTGTCATTCCCATAATCGGCGATTTGGTCCGTCTCATCCACGTGAGGAACAATGCCGTCGCATTCAGCATAGGCTCGGGACTTCCCACAAACTGGCGCACGGTTCTGTTCTCATTCATGCCGCTGATTTTTGTTGTCGCCGTTTTCATCATTTATTTCCGCAACTCAGATTTCACAAAACTCCAGCGATGGTCCATCTGCGGAATTCTTGGCGGCGGACTCGGCAATCTGATTGATCGTTTTTTCAGACCGGCGGGCGTGGTTGATTTCATTGACTGCTATTTCCCCATTTACTTCAAGAGCAAGAGGTGGCCCACATTCAACGTTGCGGATTCCTTCGTGGTCGTGTGCGGCGCGCTTTTCGTCATCACGTTCATAATGCAGATTGTGAGCGACGCAAAAAAATCAAAGAACAAGGACAAGGAATAGAAAATGAACAAAAAGACATACACGGTATTATTCACAATAATCTCGACTATATTCAATATTATAATGACTTTGGGAATCATTGTCGCGCTGATGATTCTGGTCGCTTTCGTCTACTTCAAGGTTTTGAACGCCGGTGAGCAGGCATCCTCCGCGCTTTTGGTCGCATGGGCAATCTGTTTCTTCGGCGGACTCATCGTTTCCATGATGCTGTTCGGAAAAATCTGCGGATGGGTCATTGAGAAATTCCATCTTGCGTCAAAGCTTGATCCAAAGGTTCTCGGACGCTATCTGCCTAACGGAACAAAGGGTGCAGTCCCTGCGGATGAGCCCAAGAGACCGAAGACCAACATTCCGAAATCTCCCGTGGCGGTTGACGACGAATGGGCGAGGGACATTGAGAGCGGAAATTCCCAGCAGGGTCATGCGCCGGAAGAGGGAAAGGACGACGATGGGGATGATTAAAAAAATCTTACACCCACTTGAAAAAAATCATGTAAAAAACTAGAATGTAGGCATGAGTAATTTAATAGAAGAATTTGTTGAAAAAGAATCTCTGGATGCAATGAGCACGATGCTCAACACTGATGAAATCAATAAGGTCTCCGGGGCCGCGGTACAGCTTGCAAATACATTTAACGGACTCGGCGAGGGATTCAAACCCATTGCAGGAGATTGCGACAACGCTGAGGAAAAACTCATCTCCAGCTTCAAGCACAACATAATTCTTCTCATCCAAAAAACCTGGGTTGAAAAGGCCGACGAGGATTTGAAGACGGAGGTTCTGAACCAGGTCCAGGATTTTCTTTCGCAGCTTTCAAAAAAAGCATACGCGGACTCATTCAAACTCTTTTTGGAAATCGTAAACACAACCGTATATCTCATGTTCGGCTCACAGACAAAGGCCAAGGATTTCAACGACTATGCCCTGCGCATTGATCCTGAGTTCGGACTCTTCTGGTGGTACATAAAATCCCTGCCAAGCGACGCCGCATGGTCCCCAGAAAAAAAACGCATCGCAATTCTTTTGGGAATGTATTTTTTGGCAAACTACTAATCCATAAAATCGGAGACTGCGCTCATGGATATAAAATCAATCTGCACGGAATTAAGAAAGGGTGCCGAGATTCTTGCTCTGCATAATGAGGCGAAAAAAAATCATGCTTTGAGATGCGTCAGTGAATCCATAAAGCAGCACAAAAAGGAAATTCTTGAGGCAAACGCAAGTGACGTGGACAAGGCGAGAAAGGCAGGAACCAGCGAGGCTCTTGTGGAAAGACTTGCCCTGAACGACAAAAAGTTTGACTCCATCATAAACGGACTTGAAATCATCATCCAGCAGACGGATCCCATCGGCGAGGAGATTGCGGGATGGAAAACTCCGGGCGGCATGGAAATCAAGCAGACGCGCGTGCCTCTCGGTGTCGTCGCAATCATTTACGAAAGCCGTCCCAATGTCACGGTGGACGCATTTTCGCTCGCATACAAAAGTGGAAACGCAATCCTTCTCCGGGGCTCATCATCTGCCCTTGACTCAAACCGTGTGCTTGTCGCCGCAATCAAAGAGGGACTTGAGAATGCGAAGGGAGACGGTGTTCCCCAGGCGATTCATCTTTGTGAGAGCACGGACCATTCCGACGTGGACGAGATTCTTAATGCCGTGGGACTGATTGACGTGGTTCTTCCCCGCGGAGGAGCAAAGCTCATAAACAGGGTCGTGGAAAATGCCCGCATCCCGGTGATTCAGACTGGAGCCGGTGTGTGCCATCTCTATGTTGATTCGGACGCTGATTTGGAAATGGCCGCACGGATTTCGGAGAATGCTAAGATACAGAGACCCGGTGCCTGCAATGCGGTTGAGACAATCCTCGTGAACAAAAAGGTCGCCGCGGATTTTCTTCCCCTCATGGCAAAGGCTTTTGACGGAAGGGTAGAGGTCAGGGCATCCGATGACTGCTACGAGATTTTGAAATCCTGCATGGCCGGTGAAAAACTTAAAAAAGCTGTCCCTGAGGATTTTGGATTTGAGTTCCTTGATTTCATTGTCGCTGTCAAGACCGTGGGCTCGGTGGATGAGGCAATCACTCATATCAACACATACAACACCAAGCACAGCGAATGTATCGTCACGAACAACAGAAGTTCGGCACGCACATTCCAGAGCAGGGTTGACGCAGCCTGTGTCTACGTGAACGCAAGCACACGCTTTACCGACGGAGGAGAATTCGGTTTCGGCGCGGAGCTCGGAATCAGCACGCAGAAGCTCCATGCAAGGGGCCCGATGGGAATCAAGGCGCTTACAACAACCAAGTTTTTAATTGACGGGGACGGACAAATCAGATGACCATACAGGAAACCATACAGAGCGCAAAAAAAATCGTAGTGAAATTCGGAAGCAACTCCCTCGCGAAGGATGACGGCACAATCAACATTGATTTTCTGAACACCCTCGCCGTAAGCTGCTCCAAGCTGATTTCAATGGGCAAGCAGATTATAATCGTGTCCTCGGGAGCACAGGTCGCTGGTCTTTCGGCCATTGACGGATGGGCGCACAAAAAGGACATGCATTACAGGCAGGCTCTCTGCGCGATCGGACAGGTGGAGCTGATGGACAAATGGAGGGCGGCCTTTGCCAAGCAGAACGTCCATGTGGCCCAGCTTCTTTTCATCAAGGAAGATTTTGAGGACTACCACCACACGCTCAACATGCGGAACACTCTTTTCACTCTGGTTGACGAGGGCGTGGTTCCGATCATCAACGAGAATGACAGCGTTTCCTTCGAGGAGAACAGCATTGGCGACAACGACAACCTTTCGGCCCTGACCGCAATTTTGTGGAGCGCGGACCTGCTGATCCTTTTCAGTGACATTGACGGAATTTTCACCGACAATCCGAAGACGAATCCGGATGCAAGGCTTGTGGAGGAAGTAAGGAACATCCCCGAGCTTCTTAATTCCATCAAGATCGGAAATACGAACAGCTTCGGCACGGGCGGAATCAGGACGAAGATTCAGGCGGCTGAGAAAGTTACCTCATCCGGCATACCGATGATTCTCGCGAACAGCAAAAATGAAAAGCCCCTCGCATCTCTCATGGACGGAACAAAATCCGGGACTCTCTTCATCGCGGATGAGAAAAAACCTTCCGACCAGTAAGGGCAGGGTCACTTAAAAAATATCGCATGGAAAAAAAATTGGGAGAACCCCTCGCAGGATTCTCCCTTTTTCATTTATATACGAACTAGACGAGCTCTTTCCATTACACCGAGTCAGCCGCACCCGGCAAACCGATGTCCTTTCTGTAGAACATTCCGTCGAAGCTCAGGGTGTGCATTGTGTTGTAGGCGCAGTTCCATGCGGCGTCAAAGGTCTCTCCGTATCCCGCACATGCAAGCACGCGTCCGCCCGATGTGACAAGACCCGTGTAGTCTGCCTTGGTTGTGTGGTCCTCGCGTCTGTCCGCAATGGCACCTGCGATGAATACCTTTGCTCCGGCCCTGTCCATCTCATCTTTTTCGGCGAAAATCGGGACTCCCTTCCTGTACTCGCGCGGATATCCTCCGCTTACAACTACGGGTGCGACCACGTAACCGGGCTTCCATTTCAGGTTGAAGTCTTTGAGCTCTCCGTTCAAAATGGCCTCGCACAGATGCTCGAAGTCAAAATCCATGAGAGGGAATACGGCCTGGGTCTCAGGATCTCCGAGACGCACGTTGAACTCAAGACACTTCGGTCCTTCGGATGTGAGCATGACTCCGAAGAAAATGAATCCGCGGTAGTCGAATCCCTCGGCGATGAGTCCGTCAAGAGTCGGCTTCAGGATGTTAGCCTCAAATTTTTTCATGATGTCCTGCGTCGCGTCGTCAACAGGGGCAACGGCTCCCATTCCTCCGGTGTTCGGTCCCTTCGCTCCCTCGCAAAGTCTCTTGTGGTCACGGGCGGGGATGAACGGAATGATCGCTGCCTTTCCTTTTTTCGCATAGTCAGGGGTGACGGATACAGCCGCAAGAACCGAAATCTCCGTACCACAGAGGTATTCCTCAATTACGAGCTTGTCTCCGGCGGCACCCAGCTTTCCGTCCTCCATCATTTCTTTGACGGCCTCACGTGCTTCCTGTAGAGTCTTTGCGACAACAACGCCTTTTCCTGCTGCAAGTCCGTCCGCTTTTATGACGATTGGAGCGCCATGGCTTTCGATGTAGTCAAGAGCCTTGTCCTTGTCGGTGAAGGTCTCGCTTTTTGCGCTTGCCACTCCGTATTTTTTCATGAATGATTTTGCGAAATCCTTGCTGGCCTCAAGTCTCGCGGCATCAAATTTCGGTCCCACGGCGGGAATGTCCTCTTTCCAGAACGAATCGGCAAGACCTGCCGCCAAGGGATTCTCCGGCCCGATTACCGCAAGGGTACATCCCTCGTGTCTGGCAATCTGCACGTAGATGTCATTTTCAGATGTGCCTTCCTCAATATAATCACATTCATCTGGATGGATGTTCCTGCATTTCGCTTCCTGGGCGGTTCCTCCGTTTCCGGGGACACAAATCACTTCCGAAACCGACATGCTCTGTGCCAGTTTCCATGCTATGGCGTGCTCGCGGCCACCATTTCCTACAACAATAACTTTCATGTCTTTATTGTAGAATAAAATTTGAGGACTTGCAAGGGGAGATTTTCAAAATGCGTTAAATTTCCTGCTCCAGACTCTTCAATGCGGCGGATGCGATTTTGTCATCGGGGGAGATTTCGAGGGCGGTCATAAAGAACTTGCGTGCCTCGGCTTCATTTCCCATGCGGAGGTAGAGGTAGCCCAGATTGCAGATGATTTTCGTGTTGTCGCAGTCCATCTCAAGGGCCTGGGTCAGAGTCTCCAGAGCGGCTTTCAAGTCTCCTGTCTCCATCTGGCAGATCGCAAGCTCGTTAAGAGTGTCCGCGTTCTCATCTCCTCCCTCGCATTCACGGGCCTTTTCGAATGCCTTTTTTGCGTCGGCAAATCGTTCAAGGCGGCGGAGTCCCCATCCGAGCATGAACCATGCGTTCCAGACGGCGGGATTGTCCTGTATGAATTTGCGGATTTCGACGATTCCCTTTTCCTCTTCACCGCGGTTGATTAGCTCGTATGCGTTGTGGAAATGCTCGTCCTCAAGGTTGCGGGAAGAAATTTTGTTCAGGTTTTCCTGTGCGACTCTCTTTTTCTCAAGGCCCATCTCTCCCATCTCCTCGTCGGGAGTGTCGGAAGTGAGAGCAAGGAATGTGTCGAAGCACCAGCGCGCATCAAGGAAGTTTCGTTTTTTGAGATAAAAATATCCGGCGTTGAAAAATGCGTCGGGCATCTCCGGCTCCACGTCCATGGAATCCTTGTAATAGCGGAGGGAAAGGTCGTCGTATGCGTCGGCATCCTCAATCAGTCCGTTGCGTCTGTATGCGTCCGCCCTCTGGTCATAGAAGATGGCCATGTTCAGGATAATCGCGGGATTCTCGGGATCCAAGCCTTGCAGTCCCCTCCAGATTTCCTCGGCAAGCTCCCAGTCTTCGTTGCGTCCCTTGAGTATGGCCGCTTCCTGGAGTTCCTTCTTGATGTTGGGACGGGCGCCTTCCAAAAGTTTTCTGTAATATGGAAGATTTTCGTTCTGCTTGTCGTAAGCGAGCACCGTGAGAATTCCTGCGAGAAGCTGCTCCTCGGTAAGCTCCTTCATGTTGAAATTTCCGGGGTCGTCGGCCTGTTTTTTTTGCGCAGGCAGAGGAATGGCCGGGTCAATCTGTATGTTCGGGGCTGAGAATTTAAAATCAGCCGGCAGTTTTATGAAATAAATTGAATCCAATGGATTTGCAGGGTTCATAATCACGCTCCACCAGGTGCAGTCTGGGAATTTTTCGCGGCCTCTTCAAGACGTTTTGCCTCTTCCTGTCTTCTCGCTTCCTCAAGGCGTTTAGCCTCTTCCATGCGCTTGGCTTCCTCTTCCTGGGACTTCTGTATGGCAAGTGCCCTCTGCTCCTTGATTTTCTGCTCTTCCAGGGCTCTCTGCTGTGCGAGCTCCTCCTGCTTGACCTTGTTTTCAAGCTCATCCTTGCGCAGTGAGGAAAGATATGCGTTTATGTGGATTTTGTATGAAAGTGCGGCGGCGGTTTCCCCGAATTTTATGCTCACGGCGAAAATGTCCTTGCGCCCCTCGACAGGAATGGCCTTTATGATTGTTCCTTCCATGTTCAGGACTTCGGACGGGTCGGTGAACTCAAGATTCAGCTGGACGGTTTTTCCCACGAGGAACTGAGCCAGACCAAGAACCATTACCTTCGCTCCTCCGAAAGAAAGGTCTCGGATGATGCAGCGGCGCGGAACTCCCTCGACAAGAATTACGGACTCCTCCTGCTTCATCCTGAGGCGGCGGCATGTTTCCTGGTTTACGAGGATTCTCTCTTCCTTGCGGCGTATGGCGTTCTCGTTTGCGTCAATCAAATGTCCGAGCATCTCGATGAATGCATCCGGCGGACGCTGAGTGTACTGAATGGTGATTATGGCCAGATCCCGGCTGTTCATGTATGAGCTTATTGCTACGACCTTTCCGGCGACGAAAAAAGCAAGCTCCTGTCCGTCCTGCTTTCGGAAATAATAGCGGATGTTTACGGCAGGTGCGTCCCTTTGTGCCAGCTGCTTGAAAGCGTCACCCTTTGTGCCCACGATGATTCTGGCCGCCTGAAATGATGTGGAGTTTAAAATGCAGGGCCACTGGGAACCCGTGCATTTCACATAAATCTGCCTTGGATCCATCGACAGGACTTTTATGATGTCCTTGGTGAATATGATTTCTGTCGTGCGATAATAATCATAATAATGCGTCAGTTGCTGACTGGTAACAATAGCCATATCTATTATGATACTTCAAAACTGATAACTTGTAAAGCACATTTTGGAGATTTAAGAAAACCTCGATAAACTTCAGCTTGTCGAGATGTCCTAAGAATATTGAGATATCCCTATTGTTTCAAATTGAATAAAGGGTTATAATGTATTTTAAGGAGTTAAACTATGAAAAGATCTTCTATAATATTTCCTTTGGTTTTCGTCGCTTCTCTGGTTCTCTGTCTCTCAGGATGCATCTCCGCGACAAGGGCAAACGGAACGACAACAGTTTCATCACCAAGCGTCACGGTAAAAATGTATGTGAATGCTCCCGATGACTTGAACGCAAAGGCCGCCGAGCTTGCGCTGCAGGTTGCAAATCCGAACTACAACGGTGTCTCTTCCTTCTCATACAAGGGAACGCCGACAGCCAGCAATGTGGGACCCGTACTGACCTACTACGGATACTGCGAGTCAATCAAGATCGCACTCACCAGCGCATACGGAAACTGCAAGCTGTCCTTCAACACCCAGGCTGACGGAAAGGGAACCGTACTTGACTTCTCCTCCACGGCAGCCTCAATCACGTCCCTTATGACGATGGCTGTATACGGCTACACGAACGTCTACGCAATCTACAAGTTCTAGTCCCGGATTCAGAGACTGAAACTCAGGGGGAGGAGCTCGGCAAGGGTATGGCTCTTGATTTCTTCTCCTCCGTTTTTCGACAGGATGATTTCAAAATCCGGAGAGCAGAATTCCGCCATCACCTGACGGCACACACCGCACGGAGCGCAGAAGTCATCGCTTTTTCCCTTGGGGCTTCCGACAATCGCAATCGCCCTGAAATTTCGCTCGCCCTCACTCACTGCCTTGAAAAATGCGGTTCTCTCGGCACAGTTGCTCGGACCGTAAGCCGCGTTCTCAATATTGCATCCCGTGTAGATTTTTCCTTCCCTCGTCAAAAGTGCGGCACCCACGCGGAAATTTGAATAGGGTGAGTAGGAGAAGTCCTGCATCCTGTATGCCACATCCACAAGTCTCTTTTTCTCATCCTCCGAAATGCCCGTGCTGATTTTTCCCTTGGCAATAAGAGACTTTATGAAATCCGTAAGCACGCCCGCGCACCTGATTTGGGTTGCCTCCGACGGATGATAATCGCTTCCGAATCCCTCTTCTTCAGTCTGAGGAACGAAATGCAATGTGGAGAGCCTTGTGTCCCCGGTCTGTTTCGTGTACTCTGCCGCTGCCTTTTCAATCCACGGAAAGAGACGGTTTCCCCCGAGCATGATTCCCATTGAAAGAATGATATACGAGGCTGGATTTTCCTTACGCACTTCCTTCAAGAATTTCACGTACTCGCTAGCGTACTGGGCCTGTCTTTCCTCTTTGTCCTGAGTGTAGCTGTCGTCGTTGGTTCCGAGGTTTATCACAATCAGGTTGGGGCGGTAGGTCGAGAAATCCCACTCGCGGTTTTCGAACATCTTTGTGTTCCATGAGAAGGCAAATTTTTTGTAGTGGTCGGGAACAAGCTGGATGGGGTTCAGGTCTCCGCTGTCGGTCCACCCTGAGACTATTCCGAATCCGCTGAAGCTCGTGAGATTGCAGTCCGCTCCCAGATTTTCCGCCGTCATGTACGCATAGGCCTTGAGCGCGTTTTCGGTCTGGGTCGTGAAAAGTTCCTCGGCTGATTTCCCCTCCACCCCGTATCCGCAGGTGATGCTGTCGCCGATGAATTCAATCAGGAGATTTTTTCTCGCCGTGGGAGAAATGGTTCCGTCGCCGTCAATCATTATGTCCTTGATTCCCATGAAGGATTGTGTGCCCTCCGTGAGTTTCAAGAGACGTACCCTGGCTTTTCGGGTCTCGCTTCCCTCGAACACGCATACTGATTTTTCCGCCTCGTCCATGCTTCCAAGATGCACCGATTTTCCGTCGACAAAAATCTCATAGCGTGCCCAGTTCATTTCGCTGGTCTTTCCATCTGCCGGGGGATGTGCCGTAGCGTCGCCGACAAGATTGAAGTAAAGGCATTTCGCGGACACTTCGAATTCAACGCCGCTTGCAGAAAGGATAAGCCAAAGCACCGAGTTGTCGCTCAGCGTGCGTCCCAATATTTTTACAGCCGAAGAGTCGGCCTTTACGGATTTCAGATTTTCGATTTTCATACTAAAATACTAATATTAAATTTACGCTAAGTCAATATCATTTTTTTCAGAGGGGGAAGTCGCTTCGGAGCATGGACCACAGGGTCATGTCGGTGAGTTTTCCCCGCCGCATTTTGTATTCGCGCAGATCGCCTTCTTTTTTAAATCCGACTTTTTTCAGCAGCTCCGGGGCTTTCATGTCCTGGGTTTCAATTAAGGCTTCCACGCGGTTTATGTCCGTATTGGTGAAGGCGAAATTTAAAAGCACGAGAATGGTCTCCCTCATAAGGCCGCGTCCTTTTGGAGTCCCGATCATCTCGAATCCAAGATCAGCCTTTCTGTCCTGCTCGGAAAAAGACGTGAATCCGCATGTTCCTATGAGCTGTCCGTTTTCCTTGAGTTCCATTCCCCACCGGAGCATGGTCTTTTCCTTCATCCCGCGAATGAAAAAATCTGCGAGGTTCTGGGCTTCCTCAATGGACTTGAAGGGAAGAAGGGCACGGTTCTGCATCATCTCGGTGTCGGAGTATATCTGAAACAAATCGCCGACATCTTTTTTGCTGATGGGCCTCAGAATCAGCCTGGGAGATTCAATTACAAGATTTTTCTTGAAGAAGTCGCATATCATCTTCCTCTCCTCAAAGCTCCGGAACTCTGGATTCTCACAATGCCATGACGTAAATCTGACAGGGGTTCGCCTCGTCCCAGAGCAGGGGCATCATCTCAAACTCCTTGAAGCCCAGCGACTGGTAAAAATAGTTCGTCCTGTCGTAATCCTCGTACATTCCGAGCTTTACGGTCTTTACCTGCATGAAAGAGTAGCCGGCGTCCTTCGCGACTTCCTTCGCCTTTTCCACGAGCTTTTTTCCGACTCCATGGCGGTGGAATTCCTGCAGGACTCCCATGACGGCAATCTCCACTGTCTCGCGTCCGGTCTGTGACAGATATAAAAATCCAACTGCGGAATCTCCCTCATAGGCCGCGATGAATTTCTTTCCGGGGCTTTTCATTATGTACGCCTCGCGGTTTTCCTCCACGGCAAACCAATCCGTAAGGGCCTCGAGGATTTTTCTTGACACGGCTTTTTTCTCTTCATCGCTTTCAACGACACGAATTTCCATTTTATGCCTCTATTCTCAAATCTTTTTCTATTATTATAACACGGGTTTCCCCAGACGTCAAGGTTATAGGTTTTTCCTATAGCCGATGATAAAAAACTAGTATTAGGCACGATTTAAAAAAAATGATAGATTACAAACATCAAATAGCAAATCAAACCATTTGGAGGTATGAATATGAAAAAGAGTTTTAAGATTTTCGCCGGACTGCTTCTTGCAGTTTCTGTACTGAGTCCCTTGTCTGCTAAGCCGAAGGAAAAGAAAGCAAAGCCGATTACGGTCGCCATCCCCAATGACACGACCAACGAGGCACGCGCTCTTTTGCTCCTTCAGGAAGCCGGATACATCACTCTTAAGCCGGGAGCAGGAATCACAGCCACTCCTCTTGATGTAAAGGACAATCCCAACAACTTCCAGTTCAAGGAGGTTGAGGCCGCCCAGATTCCGAACGTTCGCCGTGACGTGAACTTTGCCCTGATCAACGCAAACTATGCCATCGGCTCGGGACTGAATCCTTCAACTGACGCTCTTGCCATTGAGGGCTCATCCTCCGCTTACGTGAACATCATCGCCGTAAAAGCTGGTAATGAGAACAAGCCCGAGATCAAGGCTCTTGCCGCAGCAGTTCAGAGCGCAAAGGTCAAGGATTATATTGCCAAGACATACAAGGGCGGAGTCATCTCTGTCGTGAAGACACCGAATGACGGATACGATCCTTCAGTTGATTATGCCGCTCTCAAGGGAAAGACAATCTCTGTGGCAGCAAGCCCAACTCCCCACGCCGAGATTCTCCAGATTGCAAAGGAGATTCTTGCCGCAAAGGGAATCACATTGAAGATCATCGAGTTCAACGATTACGTTCAGCCCAACAACGTGGTCGAGAGCGGTGAGGTTGACGCAAACTACTTCCAGCACATCCCCTATCTTAATGACTTCAACAAGGAGAACGGAACCCACCTGGTTTCTGTAGCCGGTGTGCACGTTGAGCCTTTCGGTCTCTATGCCGGAAAGACAAAGACACTCAAGGATTTGAAAAAAGTAAAATAAGACATTGTAAAAATTGTATAGAGGATAGAAGCCTCTCATGTCCTTGCGATGTGAGGGGCTTTTGTGCTAATATGGAGCAAAAGGAGATTCATCACTTGGAAGCCATTAGAATAGAAAATCTTTCAAAGACATTTCAGACCGCCGACGGTCCGGTTCATTCACTGAAAGATATCAATCTTGAAATCAACAAAGGGGAAATCTTCGGCATCATCGGAATGTCGGGAGCGGGAAAAAGCACTCTGGTACGCTCAATCAACATGCTGGAGCGCCCCACCCAGGGACGTGTTTTTGTGGACGGACGCGATTTGTCTGTCCTGAGCGAAAAGGAGCTGAGGAAATTCCGCCGTGAGGTGACGATGATTTTCCAGAGCTTCAATTTGCTCGCACAGAGAACCTGCCTGAGAAATGTCTGTTTCCCACTTGAGCTTGCGGGAACACCCAAGGCCGAGGCAAAGACAAAAGCCCTTGAGCTTCTTAAGATGGTCGGTCTTGAGGACAAGGCGAACGTCTATCCTTCCCAGCTCAGCGGAGGCCAGCAGCAGAGAGTAGCCATTGCGAGAGCCCTTGCCACCGAGCCGCATTTCCTTTTGTGTGATGAGGCTACAAGCGCACTGGATCCGAAGACCACGGCCTCAATCCTTGATCTGATTAAGGAAATCAACAAGAACACAGGAATTACCGTGCTTGTCATAACTCACCAGATGAGCGTGGTTGAAAAAATCTGTGACAGGGTTGCGATTCTTGAGGAAGGCTCCGTCGTAGAGATGGGAAAAGTGTCGGAGATTTTCAGCAGACCGAAATCACAGGCGGCGAAAAACCTCGTGTACCCGGACGGAGATCAGACTGAGGGCGTGCTTACCGAAAAGCAGAGAAATTCAATCCGCGTGGTGTTCAACGGTGCCGAGGCTGCTAACACTCCCTTGGTCGCACAGCTTGCCCTGGAAAAAGGAATCAAGGCGAACATCGCGCATGCGGCAACAAGGTCGGTCGGCGATCAGGCTTACGGCTCCCTTTTCCTGAGTTTTGAGAGCGTGGCGGACAGAGACATCGCCATTGAATTTTTCAAGAGAATACCTGAGATTGGCGTGGAGGAACTGTAATGGGAAGCTCTATTTTTGATGCGGAAAAAGCACTTGAGGCCTGGGAAATAATCAAGTCCCAGTTTTTGATTTCAACATGGGAGACCGTCTACGTGACGCTGCTCGCAACATTTTTCGCGACCGTAATCGGTATGCCCCTCGGAGTGATTCTTGTGACCGGTGAGGAAAAAGGAATCCGACCCCTGCCGAAGTTCCTGATGAAGATTCTGAACCTCGTGATCAACATCCTGCGCTCCATCCCGTTTTTGATTCTGATGATTCTCGTCTTCCCTCTCACAAGACTTATCTGCGGAACCGTCGTCGGTACTTTCCCGACCGTAGTCCCTCTTGTAATCGCGGCGTTTCCTTTTATCGCACGTCTGGTGGAAAGCAGCATCCGCGAGGTGAATCCCAACACGATTGAGATGGCACAGAGTCTGGGTGCGTCTCCCATGCAGATTGTCACCAAGGTCCTGATTCCGGAGAGCGTTCCCTCCCTTGTCTCGAACCTGACCATAGCGACCACGACAATCCTCGGCTACACGGCGATGAGCGGAATAATCGGCGGTGGAGGACTCGGAAAGATTGCGATAAACTACGGCTACTACCGCTACAAGACCCTTGTGATGATCGCGGCCGTAATCCTTCTGATTCTTCTCGTGCAGATTTTACAGAGCATCGGCACATGGCTTGCCATAAAGCTTAACCGCAAGCTCAAGCACTAAGCGCGTCGGAACTTTTTCTTGAACTCGCTCGGCGTCATGTTGAAATATTTTTTGAACGTCTCCGCCATATAGCTTGCTCCAGAGAAGCCCGTGACATCCGCAATCTCCGTCATGGGCATGGTTCCCGTCTGCAAGAGATCCGCGACTTTCCTGCACCGGAACTGCATGAGATATTCTATGGGAGATTTTTCGGTGAACTTGTTGAAAATCTGATTGCACAAAGTCTGGCTCACTCCACCCGCGTCCGCAATCTTCTTGAGGGTGATTCGCTCCTTGTAATGTTCGTCGATGAAAAACATCATTGACTTGAGTTTTGCGTTGTGGTCATCGATTTCTTCCATGCTTCGTATGTGGACACGGTATGCGTCGGTGAAGCGGTGCATGATGATGTCCCAGATTTCAAAAAAATACTTCGTGATTTGAAACGGATTTTTCTTTGCGTCGCGCTCCATCTCAACCATAAACTGCCGGATCAGGGGTGCGTCAAAATCCGCCGCCTTGAAATGAACGAAGGGAACCGTCTTGTCGGTGATTATCGGATTCACGGCTGTTTTTTCCACGGCTTCGGATGAGCAGATGATTTTCGGATGCATGACCGCGATTATATACTGCGAGACCCTTGGATCTGTCGCGATGGAATAATGTATGCGTCCTGAGTTGACGAAAATTGTGTCGCCCTTTTTCAAATGTATGTTGATTCCGTCCACCATGTATTCCATTTCTCCGCTGTACACGCTGAGTAATTCAACGTCCTCGTGATAGTGTGGAATTCTTTCCCAAGTGCATCCAATATAAATATAACCGTTGTAAATGTATGACGGAAAATTTTCATCGTCATAGTTCACGACCTCGGAGCCGTCCTTGCGCTTTACTATAAGGCCTCTGTTTTTCTCTATCATTTTTATCTCCTGTAAAAGCGGTTTCTTTTTCTATAACTATCTTACATTAGCAAAGTAAAATAGTTATTAAAATATGTAAACTTAATGATTTTCTTACATTCCTATTGCGAGTATACTGCATACAGATTGAAAAATCAAGCAAAAAGATAACGGAGGATTCTATGAGTGAAGAAAAGTTTGCAATTGAGATGAGCGCTGTGACAAAGGAGTTCAAGGTGCTGAACAGACATGAGGGACTTAAAGGCAGCATCCGTGATTTGTTTTCACGCGATTACAAGATTGTCCGTGCAGTAGATGACATTTCAATCAAAATCAAAAGCGGTGAGATTGTCGGATACCTCGGACCGAACGGAGCCGGAAAATCCACGACCATAAAAATGATGACCGGTGTTCTTGAGCCGAGCAGCGGAGAGATTCTTGTCAACGGAAACACACCGTATAAGAACCGCGTGAAGAATGCGGAGAACATCGGGGTTGTCTTCGGGCAGAGAAGCCAGCTCTGGTGGTCACTTCCGCTGATTGAGTCATTCAAGCTTCTGAAGGACATCTACATGATTCCCGACGCTGATTACAATCAGATGCTTGAGCTTTATCAGAACCTCGTGGACATTGAGCCGCTTCTGCATAAGTCTGTCAGGCAGATGTCACTTGGACAGAGAACCTTGAGCGACATACTCGCCGCGTTCCTGCACAATCCGAAAATCGTGTTCCTTGACGAGCCGACAATCGGACTGGATGTTTCCATGAAAGCGAAAATCCGCAATCTCATAAAGGGACTGAATCAGGAGAAGAACACAACCGTGATTCTTACCACACACGACATGGGAGACGTGGACGCTCTCTGCCAAAGGATTGTTATAATCGATCATGGAAAGATGATTTACGACAACGACATCGCGCACTTGAAGCAGTACTTCGGTTCATACAGGACCCTGCACCTGCGCCTTGCGAATTCAGGATGGAAGGAAATACTTGTGGATGAGTCAAAGACCAACGTCATGTCTATCATCAGCGAGTACCAGAAGTCTGAGCCGGTCAAGGACATCAAGCTTGAGGATGTTTCCACCGAGGAAGTCATCAAGAAGATTTACGAGGGCGCGGTAGCCTGAGTTGCAAGAGGAGTAATTATGGTAGGAAGAAAATATCTTTCGCTGACAAGAGTCGGCATGATGGACGAGCTGCATTTCCGTCTTGGAACTTTCGTTACAATTATCGGAAACCTCATCTATCTGGTTTTGATTTACTATCTGTGGAAATCGATTTATGCGTCTTCGGGAACGGACTGCGTGAACGGAATGACATTCAATGACACTCTGATTTACCTGGTGCTCGCGACCGCACTCTTCAATTTCCTTGAGATGTACATAGTCTGGGACATGAGCCGTGACATACAGGCGGGAACAATCGTGCTGAAACTTCTAAAGCCAATCAGCTTCAGGAGCTACAGTTTCTGGTCCTACTTCGGCCACAACGTGATCGCATTCTTCTTGACCTTTGTTCCGACCTTTGCGATCGTCGCCGCTTTGACACACGGTGCCATTGTGCTCGGGGTGAACCTTCTGTTCTTCCTTCTTGCCGCGGGCATGGCTCTGGTCATCAACTTCAGCGTGGACATGCTGGTGGCCACAATCTGCCTGTACACTGAATCGACATGGGGAATCAACATGGTGAAGGAATGTGTGGTGCTCTTGCTTTCGGGTGCAACAATTCCGCTGGCATTTTTCCCGGACGCGTTGAAGAAAGTAATTTCGTTTATGCCCTTCCGCTGCATTTACGACACGCCGCTGAACATACTTTTGCAGAAAGAGGGCTACACGCTTTCAACCGGACTCGGATGGCAGCTTGGATTGCAGTTCGTATGGTGCATTATCCTCTGGATTGCCGGAAAGCTTTTCTGGAAGATTTCACTGAGGAAGATTACTATCAACGGAGGCTGAAAAATGAACGCTTGTACAAACATGGTAAGCAAGAAAAGAGGCCTGGGATTTTATCTCAGGATTTATGGAAAGATTTTGGTGCAGGACTTGAAGAGCAAGATGTCCTACCGCGCGGATTTCATTATCTCCACAATCGGAATGGTGATTTCAAATCTGACCGGGTTCTTGAGCTTTGCGATTCTGTTCAGGAACTTCTCGTCAATCAACGGATGGACCGTGTACGAGATGCTTTTCCTCTACGGATTCTCACTCATCGCGCTGACTCCGGTACAGTGTTTCTTTGACAACAACTGGAACCTGCGCTTTATGGTAAGGTCCGGGGATTTTATTAAATACTGCTTCAGGCCCATCAACATTTTCTTCTATTATATATCGGAAGTTTTTGATGTGAAGGGACTGGGACAGCTTGCGTTCGGAATCGGAACTTTGGTGTATGCCTGGGGAAAGCTTGCCATACCGGTCACTCCCCTGGTGATTGTGGAACTTTTGGTTTTCCTTTTCGCGGCATCTCTTTTTATGATCGCGATAATGAACTTCGCAGCGGCAACCTGTTTCTGGATTATCAACTCAGGTTACTTCATGGTGGTCATGTTCCGTTTCAAGGATTACGCGAAATATCCTGCGAGCATCTTCAACGGATTTTTCCGCATAATCTTCACCTTCGTGATTCCGATTGCGTTCATTGCCTACTATCCTTCGCTTGCACTTCTGCGCCCGGAGAATGTCCCGCTTCTGACCTGGCTCTCTCCGCTGATAGGAATGTTCTTCTTCTACCTGAGCTACAAGTTCTGGATGCTCGGTGCAAGAAAGTATGACGGTACAGGTTCCTGATCTGCATTAAAGCCTCCATATTCAGACAGAACCTTCATGCCCCGGGACTACGGTTTCGGGGTGTGTTTTATTCTCTTGACAATTTATTTCATCCGGTATATAATTCAAGTATTATGTGGAAAACAACCGTCTTACTGTTAGCAAAAGGATCTCTCTCTATCGCACGATAGGGGTAGTGGGTCCAATTCAGTAGACTGGTGCTTCTCTTTTTAGAATCAACAAACATCTTTAGATTCTTTCACTTAAAAGTTACCGTCTGAATATCCATCCCCTTTTAGAAAATCAATTTATTCTCATTTTACTGCAAAAGGGGTAATTATCATGTTTAGTATAAAGAAACAAATAAGCCGATTGTATTCGTCGGCAATCTTTGCACAGCTTTCTCTTTCGGGAGCCTGGGTTGCGATTCTTGCAGCCCGTGGATTTTCCCTCGCACAGATTGGATTTGCGGAGACGGTCTTTCATATCGTGAGCATTTTGTTTGAGATTCCTTCCGGGGTCATCGCGGATGTTTTCGGCCGCAAAAAGACTCTCATCCTCTCATGCTTCATGCGGATTATAGGAAACATCGTGATGGTCTTCTCGAACAATTTTGCTCTGGTGTGCGTGTCCATCGCTTTTCAGGCGCTCAACTATAATTTTTCATCGGGTTCCGGCGACGCTCTTGCCTACGACTCCCTTAAGTCCGTGGGGCAGCAGGGCTACTTTGAAAAATACTCGTCCAACCAGGTGATAATCTACCGGGTGTGCGAAGGTCTCTCAACTTTAACGGCGGGGCTTTCGCTCGTTTTGGGCTACAGGATTTCCTATTCCGCAAGCGTGCTTTTTGCGCTCGTTCAGCTTGGACTTCTTGCAGGTCTTACGGAAATAAGGCTGGCACAATCCGCGGAGAAGAAAAATGTCTGGAAGGAAATTTTTTTGTGCTTCAAGAAAAGCTTTTTGTTTTTGAAGGAAGCGAAAAAGGCGATGCTCCTAATGTTCACGAATTCCTTTGTCGGTGCGCTGGACATTCTGCTTTTGTTCTTTCTCCAGGCAAAGCTTCCCATGGCGGGAATTCCGAAATGGGCATTGGGAATTTCTCTTCTTGCAATGCAGGGAGGAGGAATCCTTGGCGCGCGTGTAATCCTTCACTTGAAGAATGTACGGTACCGCGTGATTTTTGCTCTCTCGTTCCTCGTGATTCTCTCTGGGATTGCGATGGAGCACACGGGGCTTTATCTTGTGATGTCTCTCGGCGGATTCTTGTCATCCTTTGCCGATGACGCGTTGCAGATTCGGACCAACACAATCCTTCAGGGAATGTTCCCGTCGGAGCAGCGGGCCACACTCATCTCCATAGAGTCGTTCACCTTCTCCGTGCTGATGATTGTACTCTCGCCGCTCGCAGGACTCTTCTTTACCTGGTGGTAAGATTTTAGGGATTGCCTTATAACATTTCAATCCTTCCTTGATTTCCATCTCTGGTCGCTACTAGGCTGCCATTGGTGGTTTTTTCAAGGAAGGCTTTGTCATGGCTTACGACAATCATCGCGCAGTCAAGTGAAGCCAACGCATTTTCCAACGCAAGCACGCTTGTAATGTCCATGTGGTTCGTCGGCTCGTCCAGAATCAAAAGTGAGAGCGGTTTCTGTACGGCTAAGGAAATCATCAGCTTGCGTAATTCTCCGGGGCTTAGTTTTGTGCCCGGTGAATTCTCTGCACCGGAAAAATCCGCGTCCCTCAGCTGGTTCAGTCTCTCGGGCTCGCTTCCAAGTCTGAACAAAGTGGAAAGTACTTCCCCGCGCTCCGCTTCCTCCAGTCCGTAAAAATCCGCGAGTACAGATTGCGTCTCCTCCTCAGAAATCTCCTGCGGCAAATAAAGCATCTCGTCTCCACGTCCGCTCTTTTCCAAAAGCTCCGTCACATGGCGGATAAAAACCGTCTTCCCGGAACCGTTTTGTCCCGTAAGCGAAAGTTTCATCCCGCGTCTGATTTCAATGTGCGGAATCTTGAGCGAGTATGTTCCGACCTCCAGCAGATTTTCTTCTATATTAATGGGCTTTGTGAAATCAGTTTCGGAAAGTGAGAATCCTTCCTTACGTCTCAGGGATTTTTTGATTGAGTCCCTCGCGTTTTCTGTCTGCCGGATCTGCGTCTCAAGTCTTGCCTTCGCGTCCCCGGTGGTCCTGTCCTTTCCGCTGATTCTCGCCACATCAATTTTCAGCTGGGTGTCATGGTCGTGCGGATCAAAATTTTTCTTTGAGAGCCGTGCCTTTGATTTTTGGTTCTCTGCCTCAAGTTTCGCGCTCCTTTGTTTTTCTCCCTCGGCTTTTGAGTTGAGTCTGTCCCAGTCCCCGCGAGATTTTTCCGCATTCTGATTTCTGAGCTCCAGTGCTTTCGTAAGTCCGCATGGATACGAGTCATACAAAATGCAGTCCCTTCCGCCGGCAAAAGAATGTGCCTCGTTGAAGAGATAAATCGTGCGCGTGCAGAGTGAGTCGGAAAAATTCCTGTCATGGCTTACCATAATTCCCACGCCTGAAAAATCCGAAAGCGTTGAAGAAATCAGTGCGACGGTTTTTGAGTCAAGATGATTCGTCGGCTCGTCAAGCAAAAGCACATCCGGTTTTTCCGCAAGTGCACAGGCAATCTGGATGCGTTTTTTTTCTCCTCCTGAAAGCGTGTCGTAGCGCTCAAGCATTTCCTCGCTGATTTGAAGTCTTGAGAAAAATTGCCTCACATCATTTTCATCGGACCAGAAAGCGACGTAAAGATTTTCCGGCATCTGGGAAGTTTCCTGTTCGCAGTAGATTGTGTTTTTCCCGGACGCAATTTTTCCTCCGTCGGGCGAAAGAATCCCCGCGATTAATTTGAGCAGAGTACTTTTTCCGCATCCGTTGCTTCCGGCAATGCAGGTCCAGCCATCGGAAATCTGGAGCGAAAAATCCTCGAACAAATTTGTGCTTGACGAGGGATAGGAAAAATTGAGTTTTGTGATTTGTATGGACATTTTGGCCTCCGTAAAAAGAAGCCGGTTGCAGAGTGCCATTCACCGACAGCGTATCCCGACATTTTGACCGGGATGAATAAAGATTTAAAACTGCAACTGACTTCCAGAATAAAATCCCAAAGGATCAAGGGATATTTCTTTGTTGTTTGGAAATCAAGTTTACAGTCTCATCGGCAATGCGTCTCCTGAATTGAATTATAAATTTATTCTACCGCGATTCGTGGATGAATGTCAATGGCTTTTGATGATTCTAGACACAGATTCCGCGTTCATGGTATTATTGAGACATCACAGAAAACAGAGGACGCAAAATGCTTTATATAATACGCCACGGAAAAACTGACTGGAACAACGAGTACAGATTGCAGGGAAGAACCGACATTCCGCTGAACGAAGAGGGAAGAAAGATGGCTCGTGAGGCTGCGAAAAAATATGCCGGGATTCATTTTGACGTGTGCTATTCATCGCCTCTTGTGCGCGCGCTGGAGACCGCAAGAATTTTGCTTGAGGGCAGGGATGTTCCGATAATCACCGACGAGAGACTGCGTGAGATGTGCTTCGGGGAATTCGAGGGATCGAAGGATTGTTTTCTTCACCCGGAATGGGCAATCTATAAATTTTTCAAAGACACGGAAAACTATGTGGCGGAAAAGGGAGCGGAAAGTCTGGACGAGCTTTATGCGCGAACCGGTGATTTTTTGAGAAGCGTAGTAAAAAAAGATCTTGATGCCGGGAAGGACATTTTGATTGTGGGGCACGGAGCCATGAACAACAGCATCGTTGCCCAGGTGCGGGGAATTCCCAGAAAGGATTTTTGGACGACAGCCATTCCCAACTGTGAGCTGATTGAGCTTGGTGAGTCCATAAGTCCTGTGAAGTAAGCGGAATGAAACCAAGGGACCTTTACAGAAAGTGAGGATGACGTGAAACCGAGCAATAAAAAAATACAGATTTTTTCACTGGCAATTTTTTTTGCCGCCGTAATTTTTTTTCTCTTTTTTCTGATTCATATTCAGAGACCGAATGAAAGCGGAAGCCGGGGAAAGGAGTCGGAAAATCATGAGCAGCTGATTTTAGGTTTTTCGCAGATTGGTTCGGAAAGCGCATGGAGGACACGCAACACCCAGTCCATCTTCGAGGCGGCGGAGCAGAACGGCATACAGATTCTTTTTGACGACGCACAGCAGAAGCAGGAAAATCAGCTAAAGGCAATCCGCTCGTTCATCGTCTATCAAGTTGACGTGATTGCTTTCGTTCCCATCGTGGAGTACGGCTGGGACAATGTTCTCCGGGAAGCGAAGGAAGCGGGAATTCCTGTAATCGTGGTGGACAGGCAGATCAGGGCGGACGAGTCTCTTTACGCTGGGTTCCTCGGCGAGGACGGACTTGAGGAGGGACGGAGCGCGGCACAGTTTTTGCTCGACAAATATCAGGAGGAGACAAAGCCGGTCTTGATTTTTGAGATGTCGGGAACAAAAAATTCATCCGTGGTCCGTGAGAGAGCCAGCGGGTTCCGTGAGAAGATAACGGGCTTTCCGAAGTTCCAGATAATCCATTCAGTTGACGGAGATTTTCTGAGGTCACGCGGCAAGGAGATCGGGGAGAAACTTATTCAGGCGTGCATTGATTCGGACACATTTAAAAACGACGGGCTCTATTATAATGGAAGAAAAATTGATGTGGTCTATTCGCACAATGATTCCATGACGCTCGGTCTTTTGGATTCTCTTGAGAATTATGAGATTAATCCTTCCGAGATTACGATCATCAGTGTGGACGCGGAGCAAAAATCCATCGACGCTCTTGTTGAGGGAAAAATTGATTGCGTAGTGGAGTGCAATCCGAACCTCGGCCCAATGCTCATGGAGCTCGTGAAGCAGGTTGCGGGTGGAAATGAGATTCCCCGGTTCACGTATAATACCGGAAAAGTTTTTACTCAGGACGATGATTTTTCCCTTTATACTCCCAGGGGGTATTGAGTGAAGCTTGGACTTAAACTGAAATCCGCAGAAAGCAAGAGCCTCAGAAAAACCCTTTTGCGCACGTACATTTTTTTGCTCCTTATCGCCATTGTCCCCACGATTTATTCCATCGTCGTCTCTCAGACTCACATCCGGCAGTACAACAAAATCATTTCGAACGTAAGCACCGCAAACCGGATAAACACAATCGTGGAAAAGGAAATTCCCGCCGAGCTCTGGAACATCATCTGCGGTAAAAAAGATGTCGCGGAAGGACGGCAGTATGAAATGCTGAATGCGATAACGGCCGATCTCAGCACGATGCTTTCCGATGCCCATGTTCCGACAAGCCAGGCAAAACTTGAGGTCGCGAACCGTGCGAATACCACGCTCCTTAGAAATGTCTATGATCTGACGAGCCAGATTACGCAGGGAAGTTCCGTGACGGAGAATGAGCTTGCACTTGATGACATCCGCACGATCACCTCATTGTTTTCGGACATCATGCAGGATTTTATCGTGAGCGAAAGTGAGTCGGCTGCAAAAACAAATGCCTCGATCAAAAACACTTCAATCATTCTTACGGCTCTCCAGCTCATCATCACGATTCTTGCCGTTCTTATTTCCATAAACAGTTTTATCACCGTGTCGGACGCGATTGAAAAACCGATTTCAGACATGGAGAAGCTTTCGACAAAAATTGCGAACGGAGACCTTGAGGCGCGGATTGACATTCCGAATGTTGAGGAGCTTGACGGACTTGCGAAAAACCTGAACACGATGACCGGGCAGATTGACGTGCTGATTAAAAAGAACATGGAGGAGCAGAAAAAATTCCAGAAGGCAGAGATGAAGGCATTGCAGGCACAAATCACGCCGCACTTTTTATACAACACTTTTGACACGATTGTATGGCTTGCCGAGGAAGAGAAAAAAGATGAGGTCGTAAAAATCACAAAGGCATTCTCGGATTTTCTTCGCATCTCACTGAGCCGTGGTCACGAATGGATTACGATACAGCAGGAACTTGACCACATCCGGAATTATCTCACGATTCAAAAAATCAGGTACGCGGATATTTTAAATTACACGATAGACGCTGACGACTCGCTCAAAGACGTGAAGATGATAAAGCTCATGCTGCAGCCCCTCGTGGAAAATGCGATTTATCACGGAATCAAAAACAAGCGTGGAAGGGGAGTGCTTGAGGTGAGCGTCCATTATGCGGATGAGGCGCATACAAAAGTCAGCTTTGTCGTGCGGGACAACGGCGCGGGATTTACGAAGGAGCGTCTTGCCGAAGTGCGTGAGGAACTTGCCACGAGCTCGGATGATTCGGAGAAATTGACTTCGGTGTACGGACTCTACAACGTGAATAAAAAATTGAAACTTTATTATGGAGCTCAGACAGAGGGACTCATAATTGAATCGGAGCCGGGAAAAGGAAGCTGCATTTCGTTTGTGATTCCGGTCTCAATGGGGGATAGCTAATGTACAGCGTGTTTGCGGTAGATGACGAGCCTATTGTGCTTGAGGGCATAAGGTCCAAGATTGATTGGGAGTCACAGGGCTTTACTTTTGTCGGTGAGGCTTCTGACGGAGAGATTGCGCTTTCGATGATTCAGGAGCTCAAACCCGACATTCTGATTACTGACATCAAGATGCCTTTTATGGACGGACTTGAGCTTTCCGCCGCCGTGAAACGCATTCAGCCCTGGATTAAAATAATCATTCTTTCCGGCCACGATGAATTTGATTATGCGAAAAAAGCAATTTCAATTGGAATTGAGGATTATCTTCTAAAGCCTTTTACGCCCGATGAGTTGATTTCAAGTCTGAGCAAAACAGCCCTCCAGATTGACAAGGAGAGAAAGCAGCTTTCGGACATCTCACGCCTGAAGGAAGAGCTGAAGTCTTCTGAGATGCTCAAGAAAAAAGAATTCCTCAACAACCTCGTGCATGGATCTGAGCCGATGTCGGACGTGATGCAAAAAAGTCAGGACCTTGGTCTGAATCTTATTTCACGCTTTTACAAAGTGCTCATAAGCAGGATTCAAAGCCGGACAGGAAATTCCCAGAATCAGCAGGAAGCATGCTCGTTGCTCAACTCGTACTCCGCGGCATGGCAGCAGGCGGAATGTTTTTTTCATCACTCAAATCTTCTTGTGTGCATTTTCAAGGGAAGCTCACGTGATGAACTTGACGAAAGCGTTTTCCATGCGGCTGAGGCGATCGCACATATTGCGACAAAAAATGATGACTGCGCGGTTCTCTCGGCAATCGGAAAAACTGTGGAGCATCTTTCGCAGCTGAGTCTTTCCTACGCCGATGCAAAACACATTTTGGAAATAGAAAATGACGGAGCGCAAAACCGGATCATAAGCTCGGAGGATTTGGAGTCGGATGAGTCCTCTGAGGAAAACGGCGCGGCCTTCGATTCTGCCCTTCTTGATTTAAAGGAAAATGACCCGCTGGTGGACAGATTGAAATATGCGAGCCGGAATGACATCGCCGCAATCAAGGAGGAGTCCCTGGAGCTCATCAAAAAAAATCCGGGACAGTTCAATGTGTTCGCCTCCTATCTGCTTGTGGATTTGATTTTTGCGGTCTCCAAGCTCGTGGAAAAACTCGGCGGCAACATCAAGGAGCTTAAACCGGAAATCCTCCAGAGAAAATTTGTGGATGAGGCGGTGCAGAACGAGGAGAATTTCTCTCGCAACATGGAGCAGCTTCTTTCCTTCGCGCTTGACTACCGTGACTCAAAGATGACCGGAAAATACGGCGGCATCATTTTGAAGGCAAAAAGATTCATCGAGGAAAATTACGCGGATCAGAACACGACCCTCACAACTGTGGCGGAGGCCGTTGCCCTGAGTCCCAATCATTTCAGCACGATTTTCTCTCAGGAATGCAAGATGACTTTCATCGAGTATCTTACGAACGTCAGAATTGAGAATGCGAAGCGTCTTTTGCGTGAAACCGACATGAAGGGCTACGACATTGCCTATGACTGCGGATTTTCTGACCCGCATTATTTCAGCTACATCTTCAAAAAAAACACGGGGCTTTCACCCCGCGAATATAAGGAGACTAACGTCTGATCGGACAGATTTTATCCTGCGACCGAACCGAGTTTCTTTTTTCTCTGTGAGAGAATCACGCTCTGGAGAAGGATGAAGAAACAAAGCATGAGTCCTGTAGTGATGCTCTGCCAGTACGGCTCACGCAATCCTGATGCGACCACGATGTTGTTGATTGTCTTGAGCGACATCACGCCGAACAGTGTTCCTATTATGCTTCCGACTCCTCCTGAAAGCAATGTTCCTCCGATGATTGATGATGCGATCGCCTGCATTTCCGCTCCAGTCGCATTGGACGAGTTGCCCGCCCCAGTGTGGAGAAGATAGACGAATCCCGCGATTCCGGCAAGAAGTCCGCAGAGAATGTAAGCGAAGAACTGGGTCCTGCGCACGTTGATTCCGAGCATGAGGGCACTCTCACTGTTTCCACCCACGGCATAAAGATTCCGTCCGAAGCGTGTCCACTTTAACATGGCCCAGAGAATCAGCACGACAAGAAGCGCAATCACCACACCCAGCTCTATGGATGAGGGGATCCAGGTTCCGTTGCGTGCGTGTGTTCCGAGGAAGGGAATGTCAATGTAGAACTCCTTGAGCTTGATGAACGCCTCGTTGCTTGCAGTGCGGGGAATCTTGCTCACGATGGTTGTCATTCCGCGGGTGAAGAACATTCCTGCGAGGGTGACGATGAAAGGCTGAATCTTCAAATATGCGACGAAGAATCCCTGGATCAAGCCAACCGCAAGACCGATGCCGAGGGAAATCAGGATGGAGCTGAGGATGCCGCCACCGTGATCCTCCATGAAAACTACGGATGCCATTGTAATCAGGGCGATGGAGCCTCCGACCGAAATGTCTATGCCGCCGGTAATCATGACGATTGTAAGTCCACAGGCCGCGACAATCAGATAGGCGTTGTTGTTGAACAAGTCGAGGAACTGCTGTGGATTCAAAAATCCTCCGCCCCAGATAATCATTGCGAGCAGATACATTCCGATGAATGTGCAGATTGTGATTGTGAGAAGCAGACTTGTGTTCGAGAGCGGCTGTCTGTCTTTCTTTTTTGAAAACAGATTTGTGATGATGTTTGCCATTTACTTTGCCTCCACTTTTGAAACTTGCGCGACTTCTTTCTTTGCCCCGATCTTGTCCTTGAGCTGCTTGAACCACTTCTTGAAGACCGGAGAGCCCGCGATGACGATGACGATGATGACGATGGCCTTGTATGCCTTGACCGCGGTGGAAGAAACCTTCATAGCATAGAGCGTGATTGTCAGAGCCTGGATGATGTATGCGCCGAGTATGGAGCCTGAGAGCTTGAACTTTCCTCCGCCCAAAGAGTTTCCTCCGATGGCGACCGCAAGAATGGCATCCATCTCAATGTCCAGCAGGATGGTCTCATGGTTGATGAGTCCGATGCGGCATACGTTGACCGAACCCGCGATGGTGACACAGATTCCGAGAATCACAAAGACAATCAGTTTCATCGCCACAGGATTGATTCCGTTGAGCTTGGCCGCGCGCTCGTTGATTCCGACAGACTGAATGTAAAGACTGAGAGTCGTCCGTTTAAGAAGCAGGTTTATCAGGATGATGAAAATCACGACGATGATAATCGGTGTCGGTACCGCGATGTGGGGAATGAATCCTCCGAGGTAAGTGAGCAGGGGACTTTCAACGTTCGGTGTCGCTCCTCCGTTAATCCAGTAGGCGATGGGTCGTCCCGCCGTGTACAGAATCAAGGATGCGATCATCGGCTGTATGTTGAACTTCGCGATGAGCACTCCGTTGAAGAGACAGAAAATAATCGCGACGATACATGCGACTACAAGACCCAGCATGATTGTGCCCACGTTGATTGTTCCCGCACGCAGGATTTTTACGAACACCGAGCCCGCTATGGCAGCCGCCGCACCGATAGAGATGTCCTGTCCTTTAGTCGCCGAGGTAACCAGCGTCATTCCGATGGAAAGAATCACAAGCTCAGATGCTCCGTTCAGGATGCTTATGAGGTTTCCGGAGAGAACCGTGTTCCCGATGTTGTTCTTTTTGATTGCGATCGAAAAGAAGCTCGGGTCGCGAATCAAATTGAAGATGACGAGAATCAGAAGCGCAATGATTGGAATTGCGAGCTGCGACTGAAATAATTTTTTTATCTGCTTGCCGATTTTATTTGCCATTTTCTGCTTTGCCTCCCGCAATAGTCTGCATGATTTTATCCTGCTCAAGGTCATCTCCCATGAGCTCTCCGACAATCTTCCGGTCGCGCATGACAATCAGACGCTGGCACACGGAAAGCATCTCCTGTATTTCGGATGAGATGAACGTGACGCTCACACCCTCAGACGCGAGCTTGAGCACCTGCTTTTGGATCTCAAGTTTGGTTCCAACGTCAATACCTCTGGTGGGCTCGTCCAAAATGAGATACTGCGGGTGGGTGAGGAGCCACCTAGCAAGGATGACCTTCTGCTGGTTTCCTCCCGAAAGCGATTTGATCGGTGTTTCCTTTGAGGCTGTCTTTATCTCAAGCAGGGCGATGTACTCGTCGGCGAGTTTTTCTGACTCAGCGCGTGAGAGGGGCTTGGTGAATCCGTTCAGGACCTGGAGTGCAAGAATCAGATTCTCGCGCACGGACAAATCCTGGATGATTCCGTCTCCCTTGCGGTCCTCAGGCAGATAGCCGATTCCGTTTTTCATCGCTTCCTTGGGTCTTGTGATTCTTACGCCCTTGCCGTTCACTTTCACCTTGCCGCCTGTAACACGGTCAGCCGCAAAAATGGCACGCACGCTCTCACTTCGACCTGAGCCGAGCAAGCCGGTAAATCCGTTCACTTCACCCTTGTTGATTCGGAAATTGAAGGGGCGCACTCCCTCGCTGCTTGAAAGATTCTCGGCCTCGTAGACGACATCCGCATTTGCAGAGTAGGGACGCTTCTGGTTCTTGAGGTTGGTCATGTCCTCCATGTCCTTTCCGAGCATCGCGGAAATCAGCTTTACCCTCGGAAGCTCGCTCACTGTATATTCTCCCACCAGCTCTCCGTTTCTGAGTACGGTAATCTTGTCGCATACCTCATAGACCTGCTCAAGGAAGTGCGTGATGAAGATGATTCCGACCCCGCGGCTCTTTAGGTCACGCATGAGTGTAAAAAGCAGCTCCACCTCGTGCTCGTCCAGGGATGATGTCGGTTCGTCAAGGATGAGAACCTTGCAGTCCATGTCAACGGCACGTGCGATCGCGACCATCTGCTGAATGGCAAGCGAACAGTTTCCGAGCTGCTGTCCTGCCTTTGCCGGGATGTTCAGTTTCTCAAGGAGAATCGACGCCTTCTTTTCCTGCGCGCGACGGTTTACAAATTTATAATTTCCGCGGCCGATGTACATGTTCTCCGCCACGGTCAGATTCGGACAAAGCGTAATCTCCTGATAGACGGTGCTGATTCCGAGATTCTGCGCATCCTGCGGAGAACGTATAGAGACGGGCCCTTCCCGACCCGCGATTCTTATCTCTCCGGCATCCTTTTCATGCACTCCGGTGAGGACTTTTACAAGCGTTGACTTTCCCGCTCCATTTTCACCCATAAGCGCGTGGACCTCCCCCTGCCGCAAAGTGAAGTCTACGTTCTGCAGGGCCTTCACACCGGGGAACTCCTTGTATATTCCGCGCATTGTTAAAACGACATCTTTTTCCATCTGTATTATTCCTAAAAAAAACGGCGTAAAATATGCTGTCACACACTTTACGCCGTTATGCTACATGAAGCGACGGTTATTAGTCACCCAAGCCGTATGTACTAATGTCAGAATCTGTGATTGTCTTTGCGTCGAATCCCTTCTCGTCGGAGATGATTTTCTTTGAGGGAACGTTTCCGCTCTTGATCATCTTCTCGATTACGGCTGCCTGGAACGGTGAGCACTGTCCGTCATAGTTCCAGTTTCCGGCCTTGAGCTCGCGCAATGCCCACTTGTTGCAGTCGAATCCCATCACTACGACCTTTCCGTCAACACCGTGTGTGATTCCTGCCTCGTCCAAAGCTGCTACGGCACCCTTTGCCATACCGTCGTTCTCGGCATAAACTACGTTGAAATCCTCTCCGGAGTTGATTACGGACTCAACAATCTTCTTTGCCTCAGCCTCGTCCCATGTTGCTGTCTGCTGAACGACCTTCTTCATTGCTCCAGATGCGAACTCCGCGTCCAAAGCGCCTGTGCGTCCGAGCTGTGCGTCTGAACCCATGGTTCCCTGAATGTGGATGACGTTGTAAGCGTCCAGCTTCTGAGACTTGAGCCAGTTAACGGCGGTCTCACCTTCTTTTGCCATGTCAGAAACAACGGCTGCCTCATACAGGTCGTCGCTTACGTTGATCATGCGGTCGAAAAGGAATACCTTTACTCCTGCCTTCTGTGCCTTTTTCAAAGTTGCGTCCCAACCGTCTGTGGCTGCTGCTGAGAGAAGAAGATAGTCAACTCCCTCGGTGATGAACTGTGCCGCTGCGTTGAGCTGCTCGTCGTTCTTCAGGCTGTAGAATGTCTTTACGTCATATCCCTTGTCTGCCGTGAATACAGTCTCGAAATCCTTTACGTTGGCTGCACGATATCCAGACTCTGACGGCGGGTTGTTGATGATTCCTATTTTAATGGAACCGTCTGATTTTCCTGATCCTTTTTTGTTGCAAGATACAAAGAGTGATGCCACGCACATGATGGCTGCGGCAATGACTAAGCTTTTTTTCATCTAATTTGCCTCCTTTAGATGTTTTTGTTACAATGCTATATTACGCTTTGGGAAGGATTTTTTGAATACAAATATTTTGGAATTTGTTTTGAATTTTTTAGGAATTCGGAAAAATCCCCGCGCCAAAATGAGATTTCGGAGAGGGGATTTCATATAAAAGTTTAAATTTTTATCCGGCAGGTTTAAAATTTTACGCTGTGACGGTAGGGTGGAATTCTATTCGGAAAATTCCGAGCACATCTCAAGCACAAGGGACGCGCTCATCTTTGCGGCGGTCTCCTCGTTGAAGCTGTAAGTGCTTTCGTATGAGTCGTCGGCAAGGTCGCTCATGCACCTTATGATTACGAAGGGCGTCTGATTCAGATATGCGGCGTGGGCTATTGCGGCTCCCTCCATCTCGACACAAGACGGATTGCAGGTCTTTTTTATTTTCTCCTTGGTGGCCTTGTCGCTTATGAACTGGTCCCCGCTTGCGATTCTTCCCTCAATCAGCTTGTGGTCCTTGAACTCCGGGATCCTGGGGAATGCGTTCTTTGTGGCGGAAATTAGCTTCGGGTCGGCCTTGAAGTCGGAGCATCCCATCTGCGGAATCTCCGTCGCCTTGTATCCGAATGCGGTCGCGTCCATGTCGTGATAGAGAGCGTCCGTGGAAACCACAAAATCAAGCGGCTGCAAACCAGAAGCCATGGCACCTGCGATTCCCGTGTTGATTATGCATCCGACCGAATATTGCAGGATAAGCCTCTGTGCGCAAAGTGCCGCGTTGACCTTTCCCACTCCCGACTGAACTATCACGGCCTCTGTTCCTCCCAGAAGTCCCTCGGTGAAAGTGAGACCTCCTGAGACACTCTCTTTCGCGTCCTTCAGGCTCTTTTTCAGCTGCTCAACTTCCACAGCCATTGCACCAATGATACCGATTTTCATAAAAACTCCTCTTGTTTGCGAAATATTCAACGATTTTCAGTTATTTGCACAAAATTTCTTTCAAAATCTGTTGACATCTTTTCTATTCTAATGTATATTATACTCAGTAGCAAGAATTGGGTTCAAACAATTCTCAAAAACGGACCGTTATTTTATCCTCCTTGGACGGTCCGTTTATTTTTTTTAAATCCGTCTGATGCCCCCCACCATTGTGCCCTGAATCAAAAAACACTTGCAAAACCCACGGTTTGGAATTATACTTTATTATATGGTATTTGGCAACGTCTAAAAACTCGTTTTGTTTTTCATCGCCTTGAGGGTAAGTTAATGAATTTTTTGAACGCAATCGGCCTGGACTGGTATTATCTGGTTCTCGTCGTGCCCACGCTGATTTTGAGTCTCATCGCTTCCGCCGCGGTAAAAAGCCGGTTTGAGGAATACAGCCGGGTGCCGAGCAAAAAGGGGGTGTCTGGTGCACAGGCGGCACAGATTCTCATGCGGGCGAACGGAATCAGCGACGTGCGCATAAATCACATTGCCGGAAATCTTACCGACAACTACAATTCGGGCGACAAGACTCTGAACCTGAGCAGCTCCACTTACTCAAGCACGTCCATAGCGGCGGTGGGGGTTGCGGCACATGAGACGGGACATGCCATCCAGCACAAGACGGGCTACGGTCCGCTCGGTTTGCGTCACTCACTTTATCCTGTGGCAAACATCGGCTCCAGATTCGGTCCCACGCTTGCCATCCTCGGATTGATTTTCGGGGCTGCGACTCAGAATCAGGCTCTGTACGGAATCAGCGGGCTTGTTGTGAAGATTGGAATCATCCTTTATGCGGCGGCGGTTCTTTTTTATCTTGTGACGCTTCCTGTGGAGTTCGACGCTTCAAGACGTGCCCTTGTCATATTGAGGGAAACTGGAACTCTGGACTCCTCTGAATTGGAGGGCGTGAAAAAAGTTCTCTGGGCCGCTGCCATGACCTATGTTGCTTCGGCATTGACGGCTGTTGCATCGTTGATTAGATTGGTGCTCCTTTCAAGACGCAACAGAAGAAATTAAATGCGGATGTGTGGCAGGAGTTTGATTTGCTGAAAGTTTGGATTTATATAGTTTTAATGCTCGCCGTTCTGGTGGTTGCGTTTCTGATTACCCGGGTCCTAAAAAAGATGACGGAGAGAAAGCGTCTTGAGGCGGAGGAAAGAATCAGGAAGCTGAGTGAGAGCGAGGAGGGGCGCGAGCAGCTTGAGAGGGAAGCGAAGGAGCGGGAAGAGAAATTTGGACGCAGGCTCCCGGCGATAATGGTTGCGATGACTGCAAGTTACGTCCTGATGTTGATTTTGGGAATCGTGGGCTTGGTTATGCTTGTTTCCGGCATAATCAGGGGCGAGAAGATTTCGAGGCTTGTCGGAGGAGGAAACGGACTTTTGGTTCTTTCTCCGCTGATTGTTTTTGTTTCGGCATCACGCTTGATAGATATTTTCAGGAAGCGTTGAGTGATTTTAGACCGCAGGTTCTTGTGGAGTGAAATATGGCGTATTTTCCGTTGTTTTTGAATTTGAGAAATAAACAGGTACTCATCATCGGCGAAAGCGAGGCTGCGTTTCAGGAGCTCTCACGCTTCCTTGCGTTTGAGGCCAACGTGACGATCCTGACTGAGTCCGTGGAGCAGAACCTGCTTTTGATGTCACAGGCTTATCCCGATCAGGTGCGCGTGGTGGAAAAAGAAGTCAGCATGGAAAACATCTCGCTTCTTGATTGTGCGCCGACCCTTGTTGTCTGCGTGACGAATGATCCGAAAATCAACACGGAGATCTATGCGTACTTTCAGGAGCGTCATGTTCTGGTGGAGGATTGCAGCAGCACGTCCCGGTGTGATTTCATTTTCCCAGCGATCGTAAAAAGGGGAGACGTTGTCTGCGGAATCTCAAGCAGCGGAAAAAGTCCCCTGGTCGCTCAGTTTGTTAAGTCGCTTTTGGAGAGCTCTCTCCCGGAGAACATCAGTGAAATCAACGAGCACATGAGTGAAATCAGAAAAGCCGTGAAGCAGTCCATCAGCGATCCGAAAAAAAGAGCGGACACCATGCAGGCCATTTTCTACCGTCTTCTTGAGGATGACAATCAGACCACTGACAGCGAGATAGACGAGATTATCGGTGAGGCAGAGCTGTGAGAAAAAAATTATTTTTTAATCTGTGCCGCGTCTGCCTGATTTTGTCCCTGGGATTTTTCTTCTCATGCGCCACCAAAAAAAAGAGCACGGATTTTGTGCTAAAAAATTTGAGCGAGAACCGCAACGGAATTTCCGCGGAGATTGTATTTCCCGTCTTCCGTGATTTTTCCGACCTGAACCGCACGGTGGAAGCCTTTGTCGCATACGACTACGATTCTTTTAAAAAAGACGTGCAGGAAAAAAATGAAACTTTAAAAAATATCGGCGGGCTTTCAGAATACAAGCTTTTTTCGGAGCCGACGGTAAGCGATGAAATCATCCGTGTGACAATCACCGTGCTGAAAAAAATGTGCGGAGAAAGCGAGCTTGAAAAAACTCAAAAAATATTTTTATACCGCATTTCCAGTGGAGCTTTTTTGAATGAGTCGGAAATGGAGACTTTGCCGGAGGAGACAGAATTATGAAAAAAATTATTTTCGCATTAATTGGATTTGTCCTGGTCATGGCTTTCACGTCATGTCAAAGCACAAAAAAATCAGACAAATATCAGATGAAGATTATAAAAGAGGAAAAGGATTACACCCCGACAACAATTGAGTATCCTGAGTTCTATGATTACCCCGAACTCAACAAAGCTTTGGATTCCTTCATCACATCAAGTTGGGACGAGAAAAAAAATTTGATTACGGAAAACAATAGATGGTGGTTGGAAGAGGGGGACCTGAGTTTTGTCCAGGGCATACACAACGAGTATAACGTAGATTGCCCAAAAATCATCGTTAACGATTGCACCGTTTCTTTCATCATCTCTGAATATATTTATTTATGTGGAGCTGCCCACGGTTCAACCACATATACTTCCTTCAATTATGACATTGCATCCAAGAGCTTTAAGACGATAACGGACATCCCCTGGGTTGATCTGGAAAAACTTTCCGCCTACTGCATCAGTTCCCTCAAGACGGAGTATCTTGGCGATCCAAATGCTGAGGATGAATGGATTGATAAAGGCGCTGCTCCAACATTGGAAAATTATTCGACTTTCTGTTATGACGGAAATCAGCTCACAGTTTTCTTTCAGCAGTATCAGGTTGTGCCATACGCTGGTGGAATACCGGAAATCACTCTGATTGAAAAAGATTTCAGAGCCTTCTCTTTTTGATAAGATAAATGGACGATTTTCTTTTGAAATTAAATGACGAGCAGACCGATGCCGTAAAGACTACCGAGGGATATGTCCGTGTCCTTGCTGGTGCCGGAAGCGGAAAGACCAGAGCCCTGATCAGCCGTTACTGCTATCTTGTTCGGGATGCCGGCGTGAGTCCTGAGAATATCCTTTGCGTGACTTTTACGAATCGTGCCGCGAATGAAATGAAACTCCGCGTGCGACGTGAGCTCGGTGACATGGACCTGGGCTACATCTGCACCTTCCACGCTTTTTGTACCTTGGTTCTGCACGAGGACGCGAACCGACTGAACTTCCCGAAAGATTTTGTGATTCTTGACAAGCAGGACTGGCGTGACATCATGCTCAGGATTTTTGCCGACATGAACCTGACTCTCAAGGAAACGACCGTGCAGCAGAAAATCGACTCGGTGCTTGAGGGGAAAAAACTTCAGGCCGACACCTACGTTGACTACATCTACAAGCTGAACAACGAGGAGCTCAAGGCGAAGTGGACGAATCCTGAAAAGCCGCTGGACACAAATCAGGAAATATTCCTGCGCTTTTTGTATGAGCAGAAAAAATGCTTCGGACTAGATTTCAACGACCTGATTAATTTTGCCCTTTATCTTCTGGAGAATTTTTCCGACGTGCGCGAGAAGTGGCAGGAAAGGATGCAGTACGTGATGGTGGATGAGTTTCAGGACGTGAGCGGAAAGCAGTACCGCATTGCACAGATTCTTTCTGCAAGACATAAAAATCTTTTCATCGTGGGAGACCCCGACCAGACAATCTACTCGTGGCGTGGAAGTCATGTCCGCATGATTCTGGACTTCGACAAAAAATATCCCACGGCGAAAACCCTGCTCCTCAGAAAAAATTACCGAAGCACTCCTGAGATTCTCCGGGCGAGCAACACGCTGATCTCACATAACTCGGAGCGTTATCCTAAGGATTTGATGGCGCAAAATCCTCCGGGAAAAAAGCCCCTTTATTTCCATGCGTCTGGGGATGCCGAGGAGGCGGCGTGGATCTGCGGTAAAATCCGTGAGCTTACCGGGGAAGGTGAGGACGGGAAAAAAATCTCCCTGCATGACATTGCCATTTTGTACAGGGCGCATTACCAGAGTCGTGTCCTGGAAGAGACTTTTGTGAAATCGGATCTGCCCTACAGGATTCTTGCAGGAACTGAATTTTATGGAAGAAAGGAAATCAAGGATTCCATCGCATATTTGAGGATGCTCACGGCTTCGGACGACAATTCCTTTTTCAGGACAATCAATGTTCCCTCGCGGAAAATCGGAATGACAAAGCAAAAGTTTATCCGCGAGTACGCTGAGTCCCACGGCATTTCGGCTTACGAGGCTCTGAAAGAAAATCTGGACGAGGCAATTTTCAAAGGAACAAAGGCTTCGTCTTATGTGGAGGCGGTTGAGTCCGTGCGTGAGCTTCTTCACAAAAGCGAGGATGTCGAAAGCGATGTGTTCCAGTCGGTAAAGCTCGGCGACGTGTTCCAGGCAATTTTGGACAGAAGCGGCTATGAGGCCTTCCTTCGTCTTGAGGCGGATCAGGAGAGGCTTGACAATCTTGCGGAGTTGAAACGCTCGGTGAATGAGACCGGGCTGGATGACGACATGACTCTGGAACTTTTTTTGCAGCACCTTGCCCTCTTTACTGATTTGGACCGCGAGGACTCAAGCGATGCCGTCAAGATGCTCACGATTCATGCCGCGAAAGGAATGGAGTTTCCCTATGTGTTCGTGTGCGGAATGAACGAGGGAGTGTTTCCCGGAAGAAAGGTGCAGACCCCCGAGGACATGGAGGAGGAAAGGAGGATTGCCTACGTCGCTTTCACGCGGGCGAAGAAGGGTCTCTTTTTGAGTGACGCGGAGGGAAAAGCCAACGACGGGATATTTAAATATCCGAGCAGATTCATTTTCGACGCCGGCATGGAAAATCTGGAGCTGGAGAACAAGCTTGACGACGAGCTTTTGTCACAGACCAAAAAGATAATCTCCTACGATGAGACCCGGCTGAAAAACATGAAGACACTCTTCAAGGCGGGGGATGAGATCCTGCATCCGGTTTTCGGCAAGGGAAAAATCATCTTGGTGAACACGAACGCAAGCTGTTACACGATTAAGTTTGACGGCATGGAAACCGAGCGTTCCATCTTGTTCACGGCGAAACTGGAGAAGTGCTGATTTTCTTTCTCAGGATTCCTCAAGCGTGACGGCGTTTTTGAAAGCGCGTGCAATCTCAAGGAAGCTCGTCAGCTGATTCGGAGTGAGTGTGTTTGTAATGTGGGAGATTTCTTTTTTCTGCCAGTCAGATTTCGTCCCTGATTTTGATGGCGGGGTAGTTGAGTCTTTTCCCGTCACAAGATATTCTGCTGTTGTGTTTAGTGCCTGCGCCATACGGACTGCCACATCCGCTGCGGGAATGGAGCCACGGTAGAGATACATGTTCAGCGTGTTTATGCTGATTCCCACCTGCTTGGCAAAATCCAGCTTTGAAATCCCCTGGTAGTTCAGCTCATCCAAAAGCCTTTCGCGAAATAATCTGTGTTTCTCATCCATGATTAAAAAAATATAAAATCTGTGTAATTGAAAGTTGACAATGTGTGTTATTGGGTGTAAAATATGTGTAATTACAAATAAGTTCTCGTGTAAATGAAAAGCCAGCTTAAAAAATAAATTTTTTTGAGTTTGGCTTAAATTTTTTTTTCACTCTAGCATGAGATGACAGAGTGAAGTGATATGATTATTGTATTCAGTAACAATGTTATTGAATGAATACAATCAACACAGACATCATGGAGGTCAGTTAAATGAAAAGAAGAGTTGTTTCAATCATCATCGCGTTTTTTACAATGGCGATTACTTGTGTCGGGGCTTTTGCGGACAGTGTGACGTTCGACAAAAAGAATAAGGGCAAAGAGAAAGACTTCGTTTCGGCGGACTTTAATTCCGTAGAAGATCTTGCGGCGCTGTGCAAAAAATATCCAAAGAACAATGCCGAGGTTCTTATAAAAGCCGGCTCACCGTTTATGGAAATTTCTATTGCCGCTAGTAAACCGGATATTGTTAAGCTAGTTGAGTGCTTCCCTGGTGCGGAGTTTGATCCGATGAGAGATTTAAACGGTACTGGCGTTAAAGCAAGCATAACATTGTCCGGCATTGTCATCGAAAGTGATATGTTGCTTGAGTTTAAGTACGAGGGGAAACAATATTCCTTGACAAAAATCAGCGCAGTGGAAACAAATACGGTATCGTTCTTAAAGGTTGAGCTTAATGATAATGATTATAAAAACCAAAATCGTATTGTGAATAAATTGGTGGCTGCTCTGTCTAAGGAGGAAAAAAATGAATTTAATTCGGTGAAGGATCTGGAGGCACTGTGTAAAAAACATAAATCAGATTCTTTCTATATAGAAATTCCAGCTAAGTCAAAAATTCGAAATGATAAAGACTTGGAAAAACTTTTTAAGTTGATTTCTGATGGATATTCGGGTGATAAGAATAAATTCATGGCCTATTTTAAATCTGATTCTTCAGTTGTAATAGAGTCCTATGTTAAGGAATCCCAAGGGGTCAATACGAATGGAGATGTTCTTGATTTCGTATTTTCTTTAGCATCTTCTGCCAAGGTTTATCGGGATGTATATGTATTCACAAAAGCAGATTCACTTGTTTTGCAGGTACAAGAAGCAATTTTTGAATCTGAACGTATTGCAAATGAAAAAGCAGGATTCGGAAAACTGACTAATGCAGAGGTTGAAAAGGAACGCCAGCAGAATGAGGCTGCAGGACTCGGACGTCTTACAAATGCGGAAGTCCTTAGAATTGAGCGTGAGATAAATGAAGCTGCAGGTCTTGGAAAACTGACTAACGCGGAAGTCGAGAAAGAGCGTGGGCAGAACGAGAAGGCTGGTCGTGGTAGGATTACCAATAAACAAGTTACGGCAGAGCGTACCGCAAACGAAAAAGCTGGTTTTGGAAAACTAACCAATGCGGAAGTCGAGAAGGAGCGCAGTCAGAATGAAGCTGCAGGTCTTGGAAGAATTACCAATGCAGAGGTTTTGGCCGGTGAGCGTATTGCAAATGAGAAAGCAGGTCTTGGAAAACTGACTAATGCAGAAGTTGGAAAAGAACGTCAGCAGAATGAAGCGGCAGGTCTCGGTCAGATCACCAATAAACAGGTTGAGCAGGAACAAATTGCAAATGAGAAAGCAGGCCTTGGAAAACTGACTAATGCAGAGGTTGAAAAAGAACGCAGTCAAAATGAAGCTGTAGGTCGAGGGCGTTTGACTAATGCAGAATTTGCGAAAAAACTTGATGAGGAACGAAAGACCAATGAGAAAGCAGGCCTTGGAAAACTGACCAACGAGGAAGTTGAAAAAGAACGTAAGGCAAATGCGGCGGCTGGAAAAGGACGATTGACCAATGCGGAAATAAGGACGAAAAACAAGCAATTGTTTATGAAGAAAATTCCAACGTGGATGGCAAATTCTGAGATAGTGTTTGCAAAGGTAACTATTGCTGATTTGTTCTGCAATCCGAAGGAAACTACTAATGTCACTATAAATTACACGAAAGACGAATTAAGATTGTACCATGAAGTGTCTGTCGAAGGTATCGTTGCTTGGAAAGTTGACATGACATTTAAATTTGCAAAAGTCGGTGATGCAGGAACTTGCTATCTTTCAAGATTGTACTATGAGATCCCATTGACTTTTGAATCTCAACTATATACTTGCTACGGTCCGTATAACGATGCTGGTAACTATGCAGAGATGCTCGGTGTGTTAACAGGACTATGGCCGATCCTGTATGAGTAAAAAACTCAAGAGCATCGTTTTGTAGAGCAACATGAAATGCAAAGTTTCATCAACTATTTCATGATGATGTGACCACCTGAGGAAGTTTCAAAGTCGGACTGATTTTTGGGGCTTCCTCAATTTTATAATCTTTAGGAGGAAAAAATATGTTCGAACATCCTATAGCAATATTAATCAGTTTTTTGCTTTCTGTCGGAATAGGAATTACGCTTGAAATACTCTACATGAAAATGATAGATGCAGAGTACTGCCGCAAAGAATTTATGGAAATGGCGAGTGAAGAGATTGACAATAGAATTTCCGCCCTTGTCGAACATGCTGTTAAGTACGGAGCTATTGTTGGAGCAGTGCTCGGCTTTTGTGTGGCAATTCTCTTTTTTATAGTGGGGATATTTGAATTTCATCTCAACCTGTGGCTTTTAGTAAAAGTTTTCGGCCCAATGATTCTTGGGGCTGTTCTTGTCATTATTGCTGCCCTTATTTTTGTTGATAGCTATTGCGTAAAGCATTTCGGCAGAACACTCGCTTTCATTGACATGAGTAACAGTGCGTCAGAAGTAAGGAAGACGCTTTGTAAAGGAACCACATTGCCGTTTGATGACAAAAGCATGAAATATGGCGACAGATATTTATCAAAGCTTGGAAAAAAACTGAACTCTGCAATAGCAAGAACACTCTGGTCCAATCGTTTGCTTGGTATGCTTTTGGGATTTGCCGCGGGGGTTCTTATTGTTTTTCTAAAAACCGAAAACATTTTCCTGTTGATTTTGGCTGGTGTAGTTGGAGAGGCGGCAGGGATCGCCATCTCAGAATTTCTTGGGAAACTATATTGCGCCAGACATTTCGGGTATTTAGCTGCTTATTATCAACTTCATGTTGACATTTTTTCTATCAGGACACAAATCGAAAAAGGTAGCATAAAGCTTGATGGTGAAAAAAAGGATTGGTCAAACTCAGAAATCGAGTATGCCGAGCAAACCGAGAAGCTGCGTGAGGAAAAACTGAAATCAATCACCCTGAAGGACGGCTATCAGTTTGCGTCTATTCCCTCGCGAATCTTTGCGGAAAAAACAGATGTGCCCGGCAGCTATTGTTGCCCATATTGTTATGTAGAGGTTTCGTCTGATGTCTCATCCATGTGTGCAAATTGTGGCAAGTCGCTGGGGGCTGATGCAACGACTTCATTCTCTCCTGCACTTCCGCAAGTTCCAACTTCACAACCTGAGCAATCAAATGCAACATCCGCTGACACAGCTTTTGTTAAAGAAACTCATGCCGATGAATCATCTGCCATGAAGAAAAATCTGTTTAAGAGTAAAAAGCTTTGGATAGGAGTTGGCATCGGAGTGGCTGTCCTGGCTGTGGCTCTGGGAGTGGTTTATATCGCGAATGAAGGCGTTCCGTATAGAAGAAGCGATAATCTTGCGGATGCTAAGGTTGGAAACTTGGAAAGAAAAATTGCGGAGTTGGAAAATCAGATAGCAGCGGAATCAAACAATCAGTCTGAAAAATCTGCTGCCTCTGTTCCTGATTATAGCCAGAGCAAACCAGAAGGCCTTTTCGTCGGTTCAATCCTGCGTTGTGATGACAACCTCAGGCTTCGTGCAAGAGAAAATACGGACAGCTCCATAATCACCACGATGAACGCGCATACAAAGGTGAAGATACTCCGGATCGGACGTGCTGATGAAAGCGAGGACGTTGAGTCGAACTGGGTTCTGGTGGAGATTCTACCCGGCGGCAAGGACAGGGATGGAAAGCGGATCCCTGATGGAACTGCCGGATGGTGTTTCGGCGGATTTTTGGAGCCCTGCCCGGAGGACTAGGGGATGTGCCGGATGGAAAGTGAACTGATGAACACCTAGATTTTATTCCAAGAAAATTGTATGATTTATTCATAAAACAACCAACTATTTTCAAGGAGCAAAAAAATGAAGAAATCACTTTTTGCAGGACTTGCGGCAGGTCTTTCTGTCGCGCTTGCAATGATTACTTTTTCCTGTGTGTCTCTTGACGGACTTGTTCAGACACCGACTGTTTCCATGGACTCAGTTTCGATTGCCGGACTTGACCTTGAGGGAATCAGCTTCAACGCGAATTATTCCGTAAAGAATCCTTACGGTGTGTCTCTTTCCATCGCGGGACTCAGCGCGGATGTGAATTATGAGGACACAAAAATCACCACGCTGAATTCCACTGATGGAATCAAGGTGAACGCGTCCTCAACTTCAAGCAACAAATTTTCGTTCAAGGTTCCTTATGAGAGCATTTTGAAATTCGCCGCTTCCGTGGCAGGTGGAAATGCCTCCGCAAAAAAATCGCTTCCTTTCGGCATTGACGGAAACATCTCCCTTGACGTGAGCAATGTGCCTGCACTTAATGCCCTCGGCTCGAACACTCTGACTCTTCCCATCGTGACGGATTTTGAGGTTCCTGTTTTCAAGCCGAAGCTTTCAGTCTCAAATTTCAGCGTGAAGATGCCCACTCTGAACGATTTGAAAAATCAGCTTACAAATGGCGGGCTTGGAGTTACAAAGGCATTGCAGCTTGCGACGACCCTTCTTTCCGGCAACAAACTTTCCGCGAATATTCTGGACGGAATCGACATGGACATTGATGTGGTGTTTGATGTGAATGTCGCGAACGAGGGCGGTGCGGACTGGAACCTTAACATCAAGGATTGTGCCCTGAACACGGTTGCGGGAAAAATCGCGAATGTATCTGTGGCCGACGGAACCTCAACAATCACATCAAGCAATCCAAAGGTTTCGATGAAAGCATCCCTCAACACAATTCAGTCAGGTGCGTTCATTGTGCAGCTTTTGAACAAGGCGGGAAGCAATCCGACTTTCGAGCTTGACACGGGACTTACCTTCCCCGAGACGAAATATGCGAAGAACATTCCGCTCAAGTATTCCACGGAGATTCCTCTTTCAAGCGTGAAAAGAAACTAAGGGAATCCTAAAGCATCAGTAATATGAATCTGAAAACTGTCACACGGATAATATTGCACTCTGCAATCCGTGTGGCATGTCTTCAAAAACTTCCTATATAAACTGCCCTATATTCTAATAACCCCAGACCGCATACAGCGTCTTGTCACCGGTAGTCAGCATTGCATAATAGGCTCCGTCTGCGTATTCCACGAGGCCAGTTGGAGAGGTTGACCATCCCTTGAATATCGTGCCACCCGGTGGTGGTGTGAATGTGTTTGGTTTGAGTTTATCCTGACTTCTGTATGCAATGCTTGAAGTAGACATGATTCCGGTGCCGCCGTTTCGATCGTATGTGATGGTATATGAATTCGGAGTCCATTGCGCGTAGAGAACTGTGTCTGACGTTGGCTGAAATAATACCCCGTCTGCATAGGAAGTGCCGGTTCCGTTATCGCTCGTGTTCCATCCGCCGAAAGTATACCCGGAATTGGTATACGCATTCATGAGAAGATTTCCGGGATTGACGTATGAAATGTATTCTTCGTCCATTGTGCCGTAACCGCCGTTCGCACTGAAAGTAATTTTATAAAGCTTGGGCGACCAATACGCATAGAGGGTTGCGTCGCTGTCTGTTGCAAGTGCGTAAAGGGATCCAGAATTATATATTGAGCTTCCTGCTGAATCTATGGACCATCCGTAGAAATTATAATGTGTCCTGCTCAGCGATGTTCCGCCTGGAAGAGTCGTATACTCTCCGTAATCCACTGTCTGAGACGGCACGCTTCCGGTTCCTCCGTTCGGGTCAAACGTAATCGTGTGCGTGAGTGACTTCCATACAGCGTAGAGAGTGACGTTGCCGGGGGATGATGGAGGCAGGTCGAATAAGGCTTCGTCCGCGTATTCTACGGATCCAGTCGGAGTGGTCGACCATCCTATGAAAATATTGTGGGCTTTTGTAAAACTGCACGGGTCAAGGATTACTCCTCCGTAACCATAAGTAATCGGCTGGTTGTACATGTAGCCGTCGCCGCCGTTGCTGTCGAATGTAATCTCGAATTCGCTCTCTGTCCATGTGGCGGTGAATGTGTCATCGCTGGAACCGAATGTCGGAAGGCTGGTGTAAATCGTGCCGCTTGAGTTTTCCCATCCGCAGAATCTGAATCCGCTCTTTGTCGGTGTGTCAAGTCCTGTGCTCTGTCCGTATTTTCCTGGTAAAGTTGAGCCCTCACTTACAACCGCAGAGCTTCCTCCCGCAAGATGGAACGTGTAGCTGATTGTGTTCCTAGTGTAATTGATTTCCACAACGGTGCTTCCGTCTCCAGAAATGGGATACTGAGAAAATGGCTGTGCAGTGAATCCCGGGTAAGAGTATGCGTATGCTGCGGTCATTTCGCCAGTTGTTCCGTATAGAGTCTCCTCGTTGTAAAGACTCCTGCCTCCGTCCAAGGTTTCCAGATAATATTGTACTTTGTACGGGGTGTCGCTTCTCGCTGTCCATCCGGCTGCGGCAAGATATGCGGGCTGAGGGGAAACTGTTATGTGCGTGATGTTTCCTAATGAATCAGTCTGGATGTTGTTGGGGAGTGCGGTGGAGCCGTTGCTCGGATTTTCCAGATATCTCCATCCGTCTACGTAATAACCGGGCTTTATGTCCTCAAAGGACCAGGGCAGATCGTAAGACTCAATCTCATCTCCAATCTTGTAATAGCGGTGTCCGCAGTAATAGTTTCCAGTAGAGTCAGTATAAAAAGTATACATGCTTGACAGGGCTTCCGTCAGTTCCGAGACATTTTCATCGTTCCACTGAGGCTCGCATGAAAGGCATGTGAAAGCAAAAATCAGTGCAAAAAGTGAAGACGCGAAATTAAAAATGTGCCTGCGGAAAATCCGTTGCTTTCCAGAACAAATCATGCAAACCTCCTTTCTATAATCTTAGTCCGAAACATATATAAGGGTCAATAATCAGACCGCCGAAACCTGCGTTAAGAAGTGCCGACGCGTCAACTCCGGTCTCAATGGTAAAGTACTTTGCCGGAATCCAGAACAGCGAGAGTCCTGCCTGAGCTCCGAAACTCATGTAGTTGTTGGCAATGTCACTCCTGCTTCCATATTCCTGTGAGTACTGGACACTTTGCTCCACGTATCCAAGCTCCGGTCCAAGTCTCAGGCTCCAGAAAATCTTCGGCGAGAAGAATGTGTGCTGGTAGACCAGATTGAACTGGGCGAGCAAGATATTGGTCTTTGAGTTATAGAATTCGTTTGAGCTGAGAAGGGGAACGAATTTTCCTGCGAGCTCATATCCGAGCTTCCATTTTTTGCCCTTGTACGGAAGCCATGTCAGACGGGCGTTCACAACAGGAATGATGTCCCAGTCAGAAAGCAGAGAGACGGTATCGTCAATTGGATCCGTGAAGAGTCCTGCGCCCAGGGAGAAGATCACGTCCTTGCACACGTATGGTTTCTTTTCCTTTTTCTCTTCTTCCTCACGCTTTTTGAGCACTGGCTCCATCGCAAGCACTTCCTCCCCAACTCTGTCTACGGGCGCGTCATGTTCAGGTGGCGGCATGAGTCCTTCCGGCATGAATATGCTGATAAGGGGTCCCACGAAAAATTCCCTCCACACGACATCCTGCGGCATGATCACAGGATAATATGGATGAATCGGGAGCCACGACAGATCTCTTATTTCCTCAATTTCCTCTTCATCGCTCGTCTCAGGCTCGTCGGTTGGCTCTATCCCAACGTTGGGTTTTGTTTCGTCCGGCTCAGTCCCCGCTTGCTGATTTTCCGTCCTCCCGGCAGGAGCGATTTTTTCCATTGTGTTCCGCAACTGATTCGAGCTCTGTAAAATGCCGAACAGAACGGAATGTATGTTAAACTTCCTCTTTTCCTTTTTTGCTTTGGACTCAGTTTCAATGCCCGGTTCTTCTTCGGGTGTGGTTCCGCTTGGAGTCCGTGAGTCATCCGTGTGCGGCTCTTCGCTTCCGGGACCGGTTCCTGCTTCTGTTTCAGTTTCGTTTCCGTCCTCAGTTTCTGCTTGCGGAATGTGTTCGTCCTGACTTTCTGTTGCATCCTCAGGACTTTCCTCTCTCTCTGTTTCAGCTTCGGTTTCGGTTTCTGCTTCTCTTTCTATTTCAGTCTCTGTACTGGGATTTTCAACTGAGCTTGTCTCGTCTGTCTCATCTGTTTGCGGCTGATTGATTGTCTCATCTTTTGGACTCTCCTGCTCAGTTACGCTTACAGGCTCTCCTTCCACCAGAGTCCGCCGAATCTGATTTGAGCACTGCAGAATGCCGAACAGAACAGAATATTCGCTGAACTTTTTCTTTTCCTTCTTTGCGATGGAATCTGACTTTGTCTCACCGTCCTGAGAAATTTTTCCTTCCTCTGGAATTTCTTGCTCCTGAGTCTTGTCCGTTGTTTTCTGCTCTTGCTCCGCTTCCTGATTTTGATCCATAGTCTCAGGATTTTGGTTTCCGGCTTTTTCAGTTTCATCTTCCGGTTCGTGAGTTGCATCTTCTGAGTCTTGAGATTCGTCCTCAGTCTCATGTGCCTCATCTTCCGGCTCTTGCGGATTCTCTCCTGTGCCCTGAGATTCGTCCTCAGTATTCTGTGTTATATCTTCTGTTCCCTGAGAAGTGTCCTCGGTGCGCTGAGACTCGTTTTCTGTCGTCTGAGAATTTTCTTCGGTGTCTTGGGACTTGCCCTCAGTTTCCTGTGCTTCGCCTTTTGTCTCTTGGTTTTTGTCCCCTGCTTCTGGAGCACTTTCCTCGCTTACGCTTGCCTCCGATTTTTGGACGCTGATGTAATCGGACTCGGTGGTTTTTCCGCTCGGATTCGTGATGCGGATTTTGTACTCGCCGTCCGGGAGATCGTCAAATGTAACTGTGTCCGCGTGCTCGGTTTCGGATCCGCCCTGGGAAACATTGTCCTTCGCCATGTGGAGCTGTCCGCGGAAAACTTCTCCTTTCTCATTCACAAGCTCAACGACGCTGGCTGTGCTTATGTCCATGATGTGAACCGCAAGCTCCAGGTTTCCGTTCTTCGGAACAACCTCCGCTTCCTCCGAAATGTCCTCAATGACAGGAATGCTGCTTTTTAAAAGATCAAGCTCAATCCAGTCAGAGACGCTGCTTTCCCTGCCGAGAAAATCCAGTGCGGTAACGCGGTATTTGTATGAGCCCAGCTCCAGTGTGACGGTGATTGAGTTTCCCTTTGTCCTCAGAAGCAGCGGCTTTCCTCCGTTCATCGGACGGATCTCAATCTTGTACTCAAGTGCGTTCGGATCCTTTTTCCACTCAATGGTCTGCTCGGTCTGCGTGGCGGCGAAAATCGGTGCGAGAGGCAGAGTGAGCAGGCAGAGGAGCGCGAGGAATTTTTTTATGCGGGAGCAAGTTCTATTCAACATAGATTACCCCCTGTGTTATGGTCTCGACTTTTTCGGGCAGAGAGAAGTCAATCTTGAATGAGGAGCTTGAGCTTTGGCTTCGTCTTTCCTCATATCCGTCTGATGCGTATGAGTATGCCGTCACGGTCCATGTGAAGGTTCCGATGTCCAAAATGGAGAAGTCCGTGAGCTCGACTTTGTTTTGCTTGAGGTTGCGTCTCGTGAGGATAGCCTGATTCTTTCCGTCAGCGGTCTTTTTGTAAAGGTTGAATGAGTAGACCGTTGCACCGGACACTTTGTTCCATGCGAAGGTGATGCTCCTGTTTTCGCGGAGGAAATCCGGGCCGATCAGGAATCCTCTTTGCGGAGATGTGAGAGTGGGCGCGGGAAGTTCTGGCAGCCGCTCAATGACAAAGCGTCTTTCCTCGGAACTGATTGGAACTCCGTCCGACGTACTTGCCTTGACCTTCCATGTGTAAGTTCCCGAAGTGAGCCTTGAGATGGATGCGGAATCTCCCTTGGTGTTTTTCTGCTCAACGACCCTCGTGCTTCCGTCGGAATTGAGTTTGCTCAGGACAAGCTGATATGAGACTGCGTCCGCTGATTTTTTCCATGTGAAGGTCGTGTCATTTCTGAGCGCCGTGAGACCTGCGATTGAAGTGCCTGCCGCCGGTGAGATGAGATTGATCGGATCCGGGGAACGGACAGAGAATGAGCCTTTTGAGATTCCGCTCATGCGCACGGGATAGTTCTCTTTTTCCGCGCTGACTGCCTGAACCTGCCATGTGTAGGTGCCGTTTGTAAATGAGCCCTGGGAGATCGATGTTTTGTCGGTCTTTGTCTCAAGGACTTTCTTTCCGTCCGCGTCGTAAACTTTCAGTATGTAGTAGTCGGCATCCTCAACTTTTTCCCAGCTGAATTTCGCGGGACTTGATCCGTTCGTAAGAATCTCCTGCACGCTCGTGGAGCTTTCCACCTCAGGCGCGCTGAGTTTTCCGAGAATCTGGATTTTTCTTGCGGGAGAGAATTCCGTTTTTCCGTCGCTCGTGGTTGCGACCCTCCAGTACCAGATTCCCTCCTTCAGGTCGAGTCCTTTTTCAGAAAGCTTGTCCGTCCGCACTTCCTTTACGACCGATGAGAAATCCTTGCTTGAGGATATCTGTATGATGCTGCTCGTTGAGTCCGATTCCTCCGGCAGTTTCCACATGAAATTCAAATCCGCGATTTTCTCGCTTTCCACGCCGAAGTCATCCGGGGGATAAAGAAGCTTCATCTCTTCTTTCTGCGGAGTGACAATCTGGAAGCTGCGCATTTCGGACTCAAGTTTTTTTCCTGAGTCTTCGCGGCTGACCTTCCAATAATATGTTCCGGGCGGGAGGGAGCTTCCGTCAAAGCTGGTGGAGAGACGCTGCATGTCGATTTTTTCTTCCAGCACTATGTCCTTGAAATCCTTGTCGCGCGCTATGCTCAGAAGCGATTCCGTGTTGCGCTCCTCCGAATGCCAGATGAACGTAATCGGGATTTCCTTTCCGTAGTCGAACTTTGCGTTTGATGCCGGGACTGAGAGCAGGGGAGTGTCTTCGCTCGTGTCCTTTTCGACTGAAAAACTTGCGAGGGGGCTTTCACCTTCCGTGTCTATTTTGCCCGAGTACCATGGAGTGACTTTCCAGTAATAGAATCCCTCGGGAAGTGCCTCGGACTGGAAGCTTTCGCCTGAGACTTTCGTGTTTACAAGGGGCTCGCTAAGGTCCTGATTTTTCGATACAGTCAGCGTGTATCCTTCGGCGAGGGGATTTCCGTCCCACTTGAAACGTACCGGCTCCGGGGATGCCCTGTACTCAAGATCCGCGCTGTTTCTCGGATAAGAGACCGCCACTGGATTTATGCGGTTCACCGTGATTTTTCCTTCCGCAGGACTGTCCTTGCCGCTTTCCGTGTACACCCTCCAGTAAAGGGTTTTGTCGCCCGGATCCAGTGAGATGTGGTTTATGTCGTCGACAACAAGGGTCTCCTCGATGACGGAAAAATCCTTTGTGCGGGATGTCTGTATGGTGACTTTGGAGCCCTCGGCGGACGGAATGGTCCTCCACTCAAGCGTCACCGGGTTCGCGGTCTCATTGTGGGTAATCACGTTCAGGTCTTTCGGTATGGAAACTACGGTCAGGGGTCTCTGCTGGATTCCGTCCTCGTCCATGGAAACAGACTCTCCGGTTCCCAGTGAGACTTGCGAGCCATCAGCGGCACTCAGCTCAGCCTGTCCGTTTGCGACATCCACAGTGCTTCTTCCAAGCTCGGGGTTGCTTCCCGCAGAGACGGAGCTTCCTCCCATGACCTTTACAGTGGAGCCGTCTGCCATTTTGATTGCGAACTGTGATGCTCCAGCCGTGGAGTCCACTTTGATGTCTCCGCCGGAGAGGTTGATTTGAAGCTCGCCCTCCTCGGTCGTAAAAATCTGCACGAGGGTGTTTTCGAAGATGCTCAGCTCCACGCACTCATCCCCGCTTCCGAAACGGATTCCTGTCTTGCTAAGCTCAGACGTGCGCACAGTGTCCTCGTCATAAAGTGGGGCATCAGGCGCAAGAAGCTCCCAGACAACGCGGTCATTGAATTTCCTTTGGACGACGCGATCCCTCCATTGCACCGTGGCGACCTGTGTTTTGTCACTACGCCTCGTGAAGTGGGTCAGGTCCTTGTAGAAGAGAAATATAAATCCTGAAAAAAAGAGCAGGCACAGAAAGATGACGAGAAAATCAACTGCCCGCAACTTTGACTTTGTTTTCTTCTTCACCCAAATTCACCTTTGCAAAATCCGGCTCCGGGATTCCCAAGAGAGAACGAACTTCGGAAAGCGTCTTAGGTCCTTCCGGTCCGACCGCCTTGGCACAATCTGGATCCAGCTCGAATGACTGATCCGCCTTGCTGAAAAACTCAACTATATCAAATCCGGGCATGTTCACCACACCGTAAAAATGCTGCTGTCCTTTTCCCTTTACTTCGAACGCCACAGGAATCTGCTCCACGACGATTTCCCTCGGCTGGTTTTCCGGCCTGATGGTGAAGTTGTTTTCCTCGCACCTTATGAAATCCATTTTGATGAGCTCGTACATATCTTGGGTAAGAAGAACGTCGGTTCCGCACGCTTTGTTGGATGCCTCGGTTCGGCTCGCAAGGTTGACGGCATCACCGATGGACGTGAATTCCATCTTGTCGTAAGAGCCCATGAATCCGACCGTGGCCCTTCCGCAGTTAAGTCCCGCACCGATCCTGATGTGTGGCTTGTACTGTGCCTCGGGGTCGCTTTCGTGTGCCTTGGTGAATGCGGCGGCTTCCTTGTTGTATTTCATCAGTGAGTAGCGCATTGCGATGGAGCTTGTGATAGCGCTGATTGCGTCTTCCTTCACATACTGGTCGTGCGCCTCTTTTTTGAGTGCCCTTGTCACCGATGTCTCTGGCATTGTCTCCCAGTCAAGGCCGTCGTTCCTGAGGACTCCCCATGCGGCCATGATTGCGTCTCCCTCGAATTTGTCAACGACTCCTCCTGTCGCCCTGATGCATGAGACCATGCGTGCCATGTAGTCGTTCAGGAAGATGATGATCTGCGCGGCGCTCTTTTCACCGAAGCGTTTTTTGAATCCGTCGGAGATTGCGGTGAAACCTCGGATGTCGCTGAAGAAAATTGTGATGTCCTTGAGGTGCGGCTCAAAGTCAATGGCCTTCGTGATGATTGCCTTAGTGACTCCCTTGTTCGTGAGGACTGCGAATGTATTCAGAATCTCTCGCTCGTTTTTCGTGCTCTTTCCCAGCACTCCGATCTCGTCCTTGCGCTTGGTCGTCTCCATCTGATTGAAGAGCTCGGTGTTGAAATTTCCCTTGTTGATTTCGTTGACCACGGCGGTGAGTTCCTTGAGCGGGCGGCTGAGCGAGCGTGAGAAAAACCAGATCACAAGGATGGCGAGTGCGAGTATGGCGGCGGTGATGTAGATGTTGCGCCTTGTGGTGGAGCGTATTCCCTCAAGCACGATGTCCGTCTTTACCGTGGTTATGACGATGCCGTTTCCGTTGCTGAACTTTTTGAACGCGCCTATGTATTCGGTTTCGTCCGAATCCTTGTAGACCGTCTGCGAGTTGTCCATCGCGGATTTTTCGATTATGTCCATCAGCTGGCTTCCCGAAATGTCGTCTGCCCGCATCATTTTTTCCGTGTCGTTGTGGACGAGGATAATGCCGTCGTTGTTTATGAGGTAGGACTGGTTGATTGTGCCGGATGAAATGCTTTTCGCCATCTCCTCGGAAGAGAGGAGCATTGCCAGAGTATTTTCCGTCGCGGACGATATGGGCGTGAAAAATGCGAGTACCGGAATCTTGAAGAAGGGTGACGCGTTCTGGATCTCAAAGGCTCCGTCCTTCGCTTTGGCTAGGTGTTTTTTCTCCTGCGCCATGTATGAGGAAACGAGCTCCCTGTCCAGCTCACGTGAAATGAGGAACTGCCTGTTGAAGAAAATGCGGTTGGAGTCCGGCAGGTAGATTGCGACAATCTCTGCATGACGCTCGAAGAACATATCCTGCAGTGCGGAGACTTCCTCCTCGGAGTTTCCCGATGTGCTCAAGAGGTCTATGAACATGCGTGCGGCCGAGATGCCGTTGTTGATTCTGCTCTCACAGTCCGATGTCGCGCTGTTGTTGATCGTGCGGTTGTTCTCCTCCGCGTTGATTCTTACGTCCTGCGTTATGACATAGGAGACTATGGCGGTGACGGTTCCCATCGCGATTATGACAATCAGTGTGATGATCGCGATAAGCTGCGCACCGATTGGACGGCGGACTTTCTGTGCCTTTGCCTCTTCCTTCCTTTTTTTCGCGGCATCCTTTTTTTCGCTCGCAAGACGCTTGTGAAGCTCCTTTTTCTCCTGCTCGATGTTTTTCAGCTCGCTCCGCAGGTTCGGACTGTCGCTTTCCATGGCCGCCATGAATCTCGGGTCTGGGGGAAGGGACTCTTCCACTGTTTTTTGTTCTTGGATTTCTGGCTCAGGTGCCGGTATCCCATCGTTGGGTTTTTCGGTTCCGGTGCTTTCCTTGATTTCGACTTTCGGTTTGTCCTCTGCCGGCTCAATCTTGGGCTCGGGTATTTTCTCCTGGACCGGTTCTCTAACAGGCTCTGGTTTCGGCTCCGGCGGCTGTGTTGGCTCTGGATTTTTTTCGGTGACTTCCTCGGTCTTTTTTTCCGGGATTTTCTCCTGAATGAAATCAGGGACGGTCTCCTCTTTGTCCTCGGGGATGCTGAACTGCTTGTCCAAATCCGCGAGCTTCGATAAAAATGACTCACCCAGGGGCATTCCCTCTTCCGGGGCTTCCATGACGGAATCAAAGAAAATTCCCTTGGACCCGCTTTCTTCCTCGGGCTGGGGTTCCGGCTCTGGCTCCGGTTTGGATTCAGCTTGTGATGGAGTTTCGGGCTCTTCTTCAGTTTTGGTCTCGGAGTCAGCTTCGTCTTGATTTTCCACCTCAATCGGGGTGGGGGGCTCGAACTGGTTTTCCTGCTCGGCTGTAGCTGATGTTGTGACCGGCGCTGTGGTGGGGGGCTCAAACTGCGGCTCTATCTCAACCGGGGTAGGCGGCTCGAACTGTGTCTCCGCTTCCGGGATCGGTGCCTGCTCTGTCTGTGGCTTAGGCTCGTTGGAAGTCTGGCTTGCTTTCTGCTGCTCCTCGAAGTGCTCCAGCTCGTCCATGTCGGGGGAAATAAACTCACCATACTGACGTAAAGTGTAATCGGTGCCTCCGTGGAATCTTCTGGATCTGTAGGCAGAATTCAACCATTTGTATCCGGTCTGACCTCTGTTTGCGTCCGTTCTTCCGGTATTTTTTGAGAAAGTACTATATTTATTATCGGTATCTGCCAAACTCACAACTTTATCCTATCATATAAATCGGCATTTTTCAAGAATTGGAACACCTCTAAAATTTTACGCGGCAGGCTCCCCGGACTGTGCGCTTCTTTCCCGGCTTCTTCCCAATTCCGCCTCTACGTGGTATACTCTCCTTATGATAGACGAAACGCTTTCAGACAATCTGCGCTCTCTTGCGGAAAAATACGAGACTGCGGATTTTTTGAAAAAGGATCCCTCACAGTTCATGCACAGGTTTTCGGAGCCGGTGGAGCAGGAGATTGTCGCACTGATTTCCGCATCCCTTGCTTTCGGACGGCGTGACCAGATTTTGTGCCATGTGGAGAAAGTTCTTGCCGGATGCGGAGCTTCTCCTTCAAAATGGATTCTTTCGGAGGAATTCAAGGACATGTTTCCTGAGTCGGAAAAATCCTTTTACCGCACTTTCTCGTTTTTGTCCATGCGGCTTCTCTGCTCCGGCATAAGGGAGATGCTTGAGAGCGACGGTTCCATAGGCGCTTGGTGCAGGAGAAAGTATATGGAAGATTCCGGTGAGGCTCACCTTTCAAAAATCATCGCGTCCCATTTTCCCTTGGAGTGCAAAATCATCCCGCATTCCGAGACCACGGCGGCGAAGAGACTGAACCTTTTCCTGAGGTGGATGGTGCGGGGGCCTTCCCCTGTGGACCTTGGGCTTTGGACCTGGTATCCGAAATCCGCGCTTCTGATTCCCATGGACGTGCATGTGGTTCAGGAGGCTACCCGTCTGGGATTGATTGAGGAAACTGCGGGCGGAAAAATCAGGAATCCCACGATGAAAATGGCTGTGGAGCTTACGGAAAAAATGAAAGCCGTTTTCCCCGATGATCCGTGCCGTGCTGATTTCGCTCTCTTTGGTTTGGGGGTGGACGGTGAGTAAGGGATTTTTCTGGATGCTGCTGGATTTAGGCGGGATGTTTTTTGTTCTCTGGTTCTTTCATCTCATCAAACCGTTCAGAAAATCCTTGCCGACATTGATGAAACTGGCCGTTCTTTTTTATCTGATGCTCATTTTTAATTCCGAGCTGGCAAAAATCTATCGTGAGATACGATATTATCAGCTGGATTTAAATGGCGACAAGATGTTCGCGGAGGCAGACAGGCAACTGAAGGGTTTTGAATTTTGGGAACGCCGTTTCTACAATGATCTCGGGTACAATCTGGCAATTTACTTTGCGCCTGTAACTTCTGTTTTCTTTACAATGGCCGCCTGTGTGGTTCATAAAATTTTGCTGAGATTTTCCGTCACTTCAAAAATCGTAAAAAAATCCGGGGACTTGCTTAATACAGGACGCTCAATTAATGGAAGAAACTTGTTCATATCTTTTGTCTCCGTCGTAGGAATGTCAATCACTTTCTTTGAAGTTTACTTCAGGACTCAAATGTCGGTCGGCACATTTTTAAAAATCCATGATTATGAAGTTTTGATGCTGTGGGTTTTATGCGTCTATATTTTTACGTGTTTGTATAATCTTGTGGTGACGAAACTATTCAGATTTGAGTTTGTGTTAAAGCTCTTCTGGATTTACTGTTCTTTTGAAACGTTCAGCTGGCCTCTGTATGAGATGACAATCTTCAAAGCCGATTCATTCCTTTACATGCTGATTCCGCTTGCAAGTGTTGTCCCCGCCATTATAATTTATGCCGACAATCTGCTGTCAAAATTGTTCGCATATTTGAAAGCTAGAAAAATAGATTCTCTGAAACGGAGGAATCGAAATGAATAAGTCCTTAAAAATCATAAAAACGATAGCTATAATCTTTTTTTCTTGGCGTTGATCTATTTCTTTTTTTGAAAGCGAGAGGATCCAATATTCCGAAAAACTTAAGGGGGAGGGAGATCAGTCCCTTGAATGATGTGGTGACAAAAATTATAATACAAGGAAGCTGACCGAGTGTTGAAAAAAATATTGCCGGAGAAATAAGGATGTCATATATAATTTTTTTAATTCTTATCGCAATATCAGTTTCCTTTTTAATTAAGGCTGTTGGGGACTTAAAAAGTATAAAAACAGAGGAGAATGCCGAGAAACGTAGTCAAGACATGTTTTCTGCAGTTGACTTGCTGATAATCGGTGGAGGATGCTTAGTTCTTTTCGTCGTGATTCTAATTTTGTAGGAAGTATGAATGATGCAGCTGACATTGGCTGTATATACAATCTGTTACTATAAAGACTTGGATTGGTTTTTTGGGAGGAAATGAGGTATGCATCCAAAATTAGCTAGTGGATTATCTGTAATTATATATATTTTTATCTGTCTGCTGATTCAGGGGATATTTAAAATAGAAGTAATCGGTCATATATTATATTATGTTGGAGCTTTAGTGCTTGGCTGTGCTGTATATAAGTATTTTGCAGACAGATACGACGGAGATGACAATGTATAAGGAAAAGGGAGGAATCTGTATGAAAAAAATTGATTTTTGGTTTTTACTCAGATTCGTAATTATAACGCTTGTATATGTCTCTGAGCTTTTTTTCTTGGGTAGAGATTTTCTTACACTGGCTATGGTTCTGGATCCGTTGTTTTTTCCCTTCATGCTGGTTCTGTATCTTACTGCTATTGTGGCTTCGTTGTTTTTTGAGAGAAAAACAGTTTTTGTGGTTAAAATAATTTCAGATGTCGTGTTCATTTTACTGTTTGCTTTTCAAAATGGATTTTTGCTGTATTGGGGACTGGAGGATATCGGGGACAGCGGATTGGCTTGTGTTGGGATGATGCTGTGTGCCACCATGAATATTTGCTTCATAATCTGGCTCATACGGGACTTGAGATTTTCCAAGTCAAAGGGAGAAATCGGCAGGATTAAATTCAATGGACTTTATCCCGAATTTTTTCTGCGGCTCATAATTGTTGTCGCGCTATATTATGTAATAGATCATTTCTTTCCTTTTATCTTATTCATGAATCATAATATTTTCATTTTTGTATTGATTATTTATGGTTTTACGGTATTCATGGCCTCGTGGTTTGAAGAGACCTCTGTATTGAGGCTCCAGTTGATTTCAGATATAGCGTTTCTTGGCATGTTCACCCTCCAGATTTTATGCATGATGTATTATTTGTATATGGAGTCCTCGAAAGCATATCCAAGGCCTGTAAATATGATATGGCTCTCTCCATTCATTATCTTTTTTGTCATTTGCCTTGTCTGGGATATAAAAAGAATTCAAAATTTCGGACAAGGACAAAATCAAGGACATGAAAATGATTTGGGAATGAAATCATCTCGGAAAGATATTTCAGAGGAGGCGAAATAAAATGCTATACATACTTTTAATCATCGCGTGTCTGGCTCCTGTGGTTCCCGGAATCATGCTTGCAAGAAAGAACGGTTTCTCCCCGCACTGGTACTGGCTTTCGATCATACCTTTTGCAGGCTTTATGATTATGATGATAATGTATGTCAATGCACCTGTCGATGATACATCCAAAACTCAAGAGGAGATTGATGCGGAAAAGGAAAAGAGACGAAAAACAGCCTTTGCGGCCATCATGGCGGTTGTATTAGTGTTCGGTATGCTTTTGTTTATAGACGTGCATTTTTTAACAGATTGAGCAGGAGAGGGATAGTATGAAAAAGCGTCTGTTGATATTTTTTGCTGTTTTATTGATATTGGACTTGATTATATCCATTGCATTTTTTATTCTGGTAAAGGGAAAAGTCAAAATATCGGGTTTACTAATGGTGAATTGCGCTTCCATATTTCTTTATTGGTTTATAAATCTTGTTGCACTTCTTTTTAAGAAAGTCGGAACCTTCCCGTTTTTCTTTTTTTTCTGTATCTTTGCTGCAGTGGCGAGTGGTTCGCACATCGGTATGAGGGTGAAGATAACGTATAAAGTTATTTGACCCAACGGAGGAATATGTATGAAAAAAGTAAGATACCAGAACCTTGTCCGGGTTGTGGTTGTGGCTTTATTATATTACATCGGAAACAGATTTGCGGAGTTTGATTTTTTATTGGATTGCAGAGTATTCACTGCTTTTTTGGTGTTATATTTCATCTTGATGATAGTGAGTTCTATGCTGTCGGAAAAAATATCGACTATTATAAGAATCGCCACAGATGTTCTGTTTATAATACTTTTTGGAATAGAAACTTGTTTCTACGAATATTGGATGCATAAAACTCCTGGAGAGGCTGGCTTTGGCTGTTGGGCAATAATGATGTATTCGCCGATATTCGTTCTTTTCATTGTTTATTTAATCAAGGATTGTGGAAGAAAACGGAATGAAAGAAATCAGTAAAATAGAGCCTGATATGCTTGAGAAATATAAGACAAAATATATTACTCTTGTTTTTGAAATCGAAAACATCCAGTATTCCGAAAAACTTAAGCGAACCGTTGTGCGGTATCCGATTTTGAGAACTTAAGAGGGAGGGAGGAGGAGTTTTGGTTGTTGAAACTCATGTTGATAATGTGTATCATTATTATTAGGCTTGCAGTCCTTAAAATAATATATGGCATTGAGTAGGGCAATTGGATTTTTTCTCGGGGAGGAAATGAGATATGCATCCAAAATTAGCTAGTGGATTATTTGCGATTGCATATAGTATTGTATTTGGCGGATTGATGTTGGGCATTTTTAAAATTAATTTATTCGAACATGCGGCTTTCTATATTATTGGAGGTATATTAGATATCATAATATATGAATGGTTCGCACATCGGTATGAGGGTGAAGATAACGTATAAGGGAGAAAATTCAGAACTCGCAAAAGAATTGAAGCGAACAAAAGGAAATGAGGACGTAACTTTACCTGAGAATTTGTTGGAAAAAGAAGATGAAGTCGTGGAATTCCTGACAAAAATTAGACAGAACCCTCAGGATTATGGTATTTCTGTTTTTCAACGTAAGGCACTGACCGCTTATCCGGGGAAAAAAATAAAATACGCATCACATCGATTATATGCGATTGAGAATAGAAAAACCGATGAGGTATATATATTAAGTTTTAACGGAACAAAACTTTCCTTATATTCTGAGGGTGCGTGGGGACTTAATACAAATACGGATATAAAGAGCATGGATAGTTATTACAACGGAAACAATAAATATGACATGAGTGTCTGTCTGGGCTCAAAAAGTATTGATGTGGACAGGACGGCTGAGAGCATAATTAATTCCATCAACAGTTCTAAATCTTATTATGCTCTGGATCATATAGTGAATAAGATAAATATGGAAAACTGTAACACTGCATTATGGAGTACGTTGCGTTTAAATTAGATTGAATTAGGGGAAATGAAGAATGAAGGAAAGTGCCTTGTTTTTCTTAATGCGTTTTTTTATCATAACGACTATATACTGTGTTGAGCGATTTATTTGGGGATTTGGAATATTTTTGAGTTATTACTTTTTTGTCCCAGCCCTGGCCCTTCATCTTTTTTTCTGCATAAAGAATTTTAGGGGATCGGAAAAAAAAGAAGTCGAGAGACGAGTCACTATTGATATAATTTTTTTGATTCTATTCGCGCTTGAGACCATCTATCTGTTCTTTTGGATGCTGGTTTCTTTAGGGGAAGCTGGATTTGGAATTGTTGAAATGATATTTTATACACCTATGGTAGCGCTTTTCATCGTGTGGCTTACGCGGGATATGAAAGAGTTAAGAAAAATGTAAATATGGAAAATAGATTCTCTGAAATGAAAGAAATCAAGGATGGTGGAAGAAAGCGAAATGAAAGAAATCAGTAAAATTGTAATGTTATTTATTGTTATGGGGTGCCTTTCTATAGCGTTGTTCTCATGCAGGATGGGTTCAATGGTCAATTTTGAAAGTGAAAGCTATGAGAGATTTAAAAGTGGCGGCGAAAACTTTCCAGAGAATTTGAAAGAGATGTATTTCGCTCGTGTAATGATTGTGAATTCTGTTGAGCTTGTGTTACAGAAGTTGTCCAAAGAAGATGAATTTGATGAAACCCTGATTGCAGATATATCCATTAAAGATGACAAAAACTCCCTTATATATAAAAAGGATTCCATTTCTTTCCGTTCCGTAGATGTAAAGAATAATTCAAATGAATACTATCAGAACTTATATATTTGTGAAATAGATGAGAATGACATAGAGCCTGATATGCTTGAGAAATATAAGACAAAATATATTACTCTTGTTTTTGAAATCGAAAACATCCAGTATTCCGAAAAACTTAAGCGAACCGTTGTGCGGTATCCGATTTTGAGAACTTAAGAGGGAGGAAGGAGGAGTTTTAGTTGTTGAAACTCATGTTGATAATGTGTATCATTATTATTGAGTTGAAATGCATAAGGAAAAAGAAAATGAAAAAGTTTATTGTTAAGTTCCTCGCATTGCTTGTGCTTGTAAATGTCGCGAGCGCGGAGACTTCCCGCAGACAGAAATACTTCCCGGACGGAACAGTGGATTTTGAGGAGTATTGCTCGGATTTTTTGGACGCGTTCGATCCTTCAAGCGTTATGTCTATGGAAAAAGGTTGTAACGAGCTGAGGTTTTCCTGCATAGAGTCAATGGCGAACAGCTATGTCATAAAAGTCTCGTGGACGAAGCACAGCCGTAAGATGGTTCTCATAGCGGAGAACAGCCCGATGAGGAAGATTGAATTTCCGATCGAGAAATCAGCGTTGGACAAGCTGCAGAAAATGCTCTCCGACTGTGATTTTTACAATCAGGAGTCAAGCGCTTATGTGCCCGGCAGACGTGACGGCGTTATATATCTTCTGGAAGTGAACATTGACGGAAAGTATAAGGCTGTCTCAATCTGGGGACCGCCGCATGAAAAGTACATGTCCGGGATAAAGGAGTTCCTGGTCAAGCAGATTGGGGGAATGGGAGTAATACAGTCAAACTCCAGACCAAGCTGGAGGGTGGTTGAATGGATAGAGGAATGACGTTTTGAGGATTTTTTCCGGCCTCAAAAAAGCTCCATCTGTGCGTCGGGGATTTCCAGGAATGACTTTTGGTTTCCGAAAATCACCTCGTCCTCAGGAGTGATGTCTCCCAGAAGAATCGGTTTCGCGGGGTCGTGTTTTTTGTAGTTTTCCTCGGCGGATTGTGGATTTTGGTTCGCATAGCAGTACCGGCATCCGGCGGGGCAGGTGTTGTAGGCACCGATGTCGTGGCTCACCATGCAGTGACAGTCCCTTCTCATGCCGTTGTGCTTCAAATCCCTGAACTTTACGCCGTTAGCTTTTCCGAGCATGTCCAGAGTGATGCAGCCAGAGGGTGCGATTCCGAACCTAGTGTAGTCCCTGCGTGTGGCGCATGTCTGGATGGGGATGTGGTATTTCGCGGCAATCTGTCCCAGCCCCCTCGCAAGCTCCTCCATGTCCTCCTCGGTCAGAATCAGAAGCTCGTCCATGTTGAACTGGAGCTTGTTGTACATCTCAACGAAGCTGAAAATACAGCGGTCAACGTGTCCCGAAAGGCGTGCCGCCATGTGCGCGAAAGTAATCAGGTGCTGCTGTATGGTGTATTTTTTCGTGAGCAGGACCGGATCATATCTCCATGCGATTCTCTGCTTTCCCACGATTTTTTCCAGTTTGAAAAGAGTGTCTATGCTCGTGTCGATGTCGGGAATCCCCGGCTCAATGTCCTTTCCGTATGCCGTGATGGTATAATGGAAGAAAGTGTTGTATTTGTCCGTGATTTCATGGAGCCGCGGCAGGATTGGCGCATAGTTTTTTGAGCAGAAAAGAACGCAGTCCACTTTTGACGGGCTGAGCGAGTAGCGGGTCACTTTGTTCGGAAAAAGAGGATTCCGTGAGTAGACGAAACCCTCCTTGAAGCGTTGCAGGAGCCATTCCGAGAAATAATGGACTGTGTCGGTTCTGCCGCCGGTGTTGATTATCATCGGGCTACTTTATTTCGTTCTCAAGCTCCTCTCCCGCGTAAAATGCCTTTATGTTGGAGAGCGTGGTTTCTGCTATTGATTTCAATGCGTTGCTCGTGAGGAATGCCTGGTGTCCGGTGATAATCACGTTCGGGAATGTCATAAGCCTTGAGAGCACGTCATCGCGGATAATGTCCACCGACCAGTCCTCGAAGAAATACTTGCTCTCCTCCTCGTACACGTCAAGGGCAGCGCCTCCGATGGTCTGCTTTTTGAGTGCCTTTACAAGGGCGTTCGTGTCAATCAGTGCGCCTCGTCCCGTGTTGATGATCACCGCGTCGTGCTTCATCAGCTGGAGTGACTGCTCGCTGACTATGTGCTTGGTCGTGTCGTTGAGGGGACAGTGCAGGCTCAGGACATCGGAATCCGTGAAGAGCTGGGTGAGGGGGACATATTTGAAGCCGTGCTTTTCCGCCCACTCGTTGTCGGGATAGATGTCGTAGGTCTCGACGTTCATGCCGAATCCCGAGAGGATCTCCGCCATGATTTTTCCGATGCGTCCGGTTCCGAGAATTCCAGCCGTGAGTCCGTGAAGGTCGCGTCCGGTAAGTCCGTTGAGCGTGAAATTTCCTGTCCTTGTCCTTGCATAAGCCTGGGGGATGTGGCGGGTCAGTGCCATCAGGAGGGCCACACCGTGTTCAGCGACTGAATGCGGTGAGTATGCCGGTACACGCACGACTTTGATTCCTGCCTTTGCAGCCGCCTTCAAGTCCACGTTGTTGTATCCCGCGCAACGTAGGGCAATCAGCTTTACGCCGCACTCCTTCAGCACTCCGATAACCTTGTCATTGAGCGTGTCATTTACGAACGGGCATACGACCTCGAATCCCTTCGCCGTGGAAGCGGTCTTTTCGTTCAGATGAAAATCGAAAAACTCTATGTTGTAGAAAAAATTCTTGTTCGCCTCCGTGAATGATTCCTCATCATATTTGCGCGAATCGTAGAATGCGATTGACCAGTCCGGTGATTTCATATTTCCTCCTCAGGATTCCAGCAAATCGGCTGAATCCACTTCCAGGGCTCTCTCTTTGAGGACATTTTTGAATGCAGGCTGCGTTTGCCTATAAGACAGAATACACTGATTTTCATATTTCTGCAATAATTTCAGAGATTTTTTTAACTTAAAATAGCTTGCGCGGACGGACTTCAAATCTACTGGTTCTGTGGCTTGAAGATGTACCTGAGCGAATTTATGGCCTTTGTCACGCCCTTTACCGCCCAAATCAGGCACAGTATGTTCAGCGGGAAAAGCAATGCGATTACCCTGAGGAGAGCGAATCCTGCCAGAGCCTGCAAAACTCCGGTCAGGAACATGGCTAGAGCCTCTTTCCGCGTGATTTTCTCAGAACCCTTGTGCTTTGTGTAGGTATATGTGTATGTATGGTTGTCGGAGCCCTTTTCGGTTGTGTTGGATGAGCGCTGCCTGAAAAACTCCCAGAAGGGGTTGTCCGCTCCGGAGTAGTCGTATGTGCCTGTCTTCCAGTATGGACCGTAGCCGTAGTTGCCGTAGGAGGAAGATCCGTTTCCGCCGCCCGCTGACTGTGAGTAGCTGGTTGAGCCGTACATGTCATATTGCCGCCGCTTGCTCTCATCGCCAAGGACATCGTATGCCTGGTTGATTTTTTTAAACTTTTCTTCGGCAGCCGCATCACCATTGTTTCTGTCCGGGTGATACTTGAACGCGAGATTTCTGTATGCCTTTTTGATGTCCTCAGCCGACGCTGATTTTTCAACGCCGAGAACCTGGTACAAATCTTCCATCAATTATAAAAATAACCAAAATCGGGTGAAAATACAATAGCAAAAGGAAAAAATAATAAAAAATTATTCGTCAGCAAGATTTCCGTCCGGGGAAAGCGGAGGGATGTTTTTACGTCTTTCTGCGTCGGTCCTGATCCACTCGTCCAGACTAAGGGGCTTGTAGTCGCTGAACATGCAGAAGCAGTTTATCATCTCGCACGGGATTTTCCGCTGTCCCTTTTCGGATGTGAGCACGGTCTTTCTCGTGAGGTTCATGAAGTGGTTTACCAGAACCTCGTCGTGTGTGTTGTGGACGTGGCCGTAGAGCATGTAGGTCTTGGGGCTCCCGTCCGAGTGCAGCTGGTACTGGTGGTTGTAGCAGAACGTGGGGTAATGGCTCAGGATGAGCTTGTTGCCGTGGTCCTCAATCTCGGCGTAGGGCTTGATCCATTCAAAGCGGCCAAGGTTCACTCCCTCTTTTTTCAGCCATGTGTAGTCGTGGTTTCCCTCGACCAGGCAGATTTTTCCGTTGAGCTTTTTAAGGACCGCGTTGACCTCATCCGCGCTTTTGCTCAGGAACATGTCTCCCAGCACAATCACTATGTCGCCGCCCGTGACCTTTGAGTTCCATTGGGAAATCATGTGGGCGTTCATTTCCTGCACGGACTGGAATCCCCTGCAATCCATGGTCTGAATCAGTCTCTCGTGGTAAAAATGCTGGTCTGCGATGTAAAGCTTCATGCATGGTATTGTAAAGGATTTCGTGTGCTTTGTGAAGTGGTGGTTTCCCGGCCGATGCTTTGTGGGAAGCACTTTATTACGCAATCCTCTTTATAATAGGAAGAAAAAGTTTTTCAGCCACAAGTCCCAGCTCGTTCAAAGTTTCCTCTGACTCATGGGCGGCATAGTGCTCAAGCATGACGAGGCTCTTGTGTCCGGTTGCCAGCTGCAGTTTGCGCTCGTCCACATTGTCTGCCATGTTCGCCGTGAAAAAATGCCTCCAGCAGTGAAAGGTGATTTTGTCCGCGTCTGGGGCGTCCGTTTTTTTGAGCACTTCCTGCAGGTCCCGGTTCCAGTGCCTCGTGCTGTCGGGGATGTCCCTCTTGTGTCCCCAGAAAACAAAGTCGGACGGCTCTCCGCCATAGGGATTTTTCCGGATCAGGCCGCGCAGGATTTTTGATAGCTCCAGCGGAACCCGGATTTTTCTCTCCTCTCCGTTTTTGGGGCATTTGAGTCCGTCCTTCCTTGCCCAGCTGTGCCGTATGTAAATCATGTCGTCGCCTATGTCCTGAATCTGGAGGGCCCTCACTTCTCCCATCCTCATTCCGGTGCACATGGCAAGCAGGTTCGCAATGCGGCTTATCTCGTGCTTCCATTTTTCCGAAAAGATTGCCGATGCCTGGCTTATGCTCGGAATGATTCTTTTTTGCGGAACCACGTGGCAGTACCTTACACCGCTGAAGCAGTCGTTTTTCGTGATGCCGTTGTGGTATGCCCATTTCAAGGCGCAGGTAGCGACCCGCACAATCTGGTTCACGGTCTCGGAGGAAAGATGCTTTTTCTCGTAGATTTTTCCACCGCCCGGTTTTTTCTTCCGCGTCCCGACTTTCTGCTCGAAGAGTGCCAGGTATCGCTGCTGTCTCTTGATGTCCGAAAGAGTGATTTCCCCGATCGCCCTTTTGCCGAACTTCGGAATCCAGTAGTTTTCTGCCCGCGCAAGCATGTTTTCCACGTAGCGCCGGTGTATGCTCTGTCCGAGAATCCTCTTCTCCGTGATGTACGGGGACTTTTCGAAATCCCAGAAGCGTCTCAGAAAGTGTCCGAAACTCTCGCAGGACGGACTTTTCGGCAGCACGGCGGAAACGATGCATCCCTTCACCCGCAGCACATCGACAATCCTTGTCACCGCATCCCGGCTCAAATCAGCAGCCATCAGCGTGTTGATTAACTCCCTCTCGTTCTCATTCAAATCGCGTTCATCCATAAAATGCCTCCCGAATTTGTCAATTTGTCGGTACAAAAGAATTTCGGCATTTGCGGCGGTAATTCGGTCCGGCTTCTTGATGGAGGAAATCAGCTTGCAAAAATCCCTTTACAATTGTTCCTTTATGGGATAAAATGAAACTAACTACCGTAAGTTAGTTTTTAAAGGGTGGAAAATGGGTAAGAAACTTTCAAAGGAAGAGATCATCAAGGCCCTGTTGGACGCATCTTTTTTCAGATCCACAGGGGCAACAAGTCTCTCGGATGTCGCGGAGCAGCTCGGGGTGAAAAAAGCCTCTCTTTACAACCATTTTGAAAGCAGGGATGACATAGTGGCCCAGACCATGGACTTTTGCGCTGAGTACATCCGCTCAATCAATTTTATGCCGGACGACGTCGCTTCCGTCGCGCAGAAATATTCGGCGGAGACCGTGCTGAAGGGAATCGTGAACCGCTACTTCAAGATGCATGAGAAAACGCCGCTCTTCCAAATCTACACGTTCATTGAGAGCCAGAAATATTTTTTCAAGATTGCCTCGGATGTGGTGAAGGAGGAGAATGAGAAGCTTGTCTCGCAGACGATGGAGGTTTTTCAGGCGCTCTACAAGAACAACAAGCTCAAGATACCCTCGTTCAAGATGCAGATGTATGCGACGTGGTTCTGCTCGGGAATCAGCGACCAGCTTTCGCTCTACCTGATGCCGAAAAAGCAGCAGATCATGGAGAACCCGGCGACCGGGGAAGGGGAGCTTTTTTCACTTGTGCCGGACAAAAACTCTCTTGATGCGGTCGATGCCTTCGTCGATCATTTTGCGTCAATAATCTCATAAAAAATAATCTCGGATCGGGTTCGGTTTATCTACAGGAAAATCTTACATCAAGGAGATGCATTAAATGAGTACTACAACAGGAGCCGTCATTGATTCGGCGCATCTTTTTCTTTTCTTCCTCTCCTACGCCTTTCTCGGATGGATCTGCGAGGAAATCTGGTGCACGGTGAAGTCTCGTAAAATCACAAAGCGTGGAATGCTTCACGGTCCCATCTGCCCCATATACGGATTCGGCTCGGTGCTGATTCTTTACCTTCTGGAGCCCTGGAGGTCAACGTGGGTGCGTCTTTTCTTTGCCTCGGTGATTGTCACGAGCATCCTGGAATATTTTACGAGCTGGCTTTTGGAAAAACTCTTCCATGCAAAATGGTGGGACTACAGCAAGGAGCCCCTGAACCTGAACGGAAGGGTCTGCATCGTGAACTCAGCCGCATTCGGAGTCGGTGGACTCGCACTGGAGCATCTGATTCATCCGCTCGTTGAAAGATTCCTCTATCTGGATTTCGCCGCCCCGTACATCAACTACATCGCAGGTGGACTTCTCGCACTGATTCTGCTGGACCTCCTTGTTACCGTCAGAAAGCTTGTTGATTTCGCCGCCACAATGGAAAAAATCAGAACTTATGCCGACACCCTCAAAGCCCGTTACGAAGAAGAAGAGTGGTTTAAGCCACAGTCCTTCCTCACAATGGTTGAGTCAATCAAGGAAAAGGCCGCCGTTGAAACATCCAAGTTCACCCAAAAATCACTTGAAACTTTGGAAAACTATGCGAAAAAGCAAAAGATCGTGGAGTTCTGGCTTAAAAAGTTCCCGAGCATGACCAGCCACGAAGAAACCAACGTCCTTGAACAAATGAAGGCCGTAATCAAAGAAAGCTGGGAATCCAAGAAGAAAAATAGAAAATAGAAAGCTGAAAATGAAAAATGAAATCAAAATGTCATTATCAGGCTTGCCTCGATAAACTGTCATTATCGGACCTGATCCGATAATCTTAGATTGCCGTGTCTAGCACGGCAATGACAAATACTGGTTTTTATACAGCTCCACGACAGGCTTGTTAATTATGTTTGCATAAATCTGCGGCTAGGCACTCGTCGCACTTGGGATTCCTTGCGGTACAGGTGTAGCGACCGTGGAGGATGAGCCAGTGGTGGGCGTGGAGCATGTACTCCCCGGGGATTCTTTCCATGAGGGATTTTTCGACCTCAAGCGGCGTGCTGCCCTGAGCAAGTCCCATCTTCGGACAAATCCTTAGAAGGTGTGTATCCACCGGCATGACGGGCTGTCCGTAAACCACGTTCAGAATCACATTTGCGGTCTTTCGTCCCACGCCGGGAAGCGACTCCAGCTCCTCCCTTGTGGACGGAACCTCCCCGCCGAAGTCATCAATCAGCTTTTGGCAGAGACCCATCACGTGTTTTGCCTTGTTTCTGTAAAGTCCTATGGATTTTATATAGGAAGAAAGTCCCTCCTCGCCAAGACTCAGCATCTGGAGCGGGGTGGAGACTTTTTTGTAAAGCGGCTCGGTCGCACGGTTCACTGCCTTGTCCGTAGTCTGCGCGCTAAGTACGACGCTCACGAGGAGACAGAAGGGATTCGGTGCAATCAGCTCGGATGAGGGTGCCGGATTGTTTTTCCTGAACCTCTGAAAAAGCTCTTCAATCTGCTCCTTCCCCATCAGGCTGATTTTTTTCTCTCCCATCTATTTGATTGCCTTTTTAAGTGCCTCAATCTTGTCGGTCTTTTCCCACGGGAACTCGCTGCGTCCGAAATGTCCGTAAGTCGCCGTCGCTCCGTAGATTGGCCTGAGGAGGTCGAGGGTCGTGATGATTCCCGCCGGAGTGCAGTCAAAGACTTCCTTGATCGCCGCAACGATTTTTTCCTCGGGAACCTTTGCCGTGCCGAAAGTCTCCGCCATGATGCTTACCGGGAATGGAACTCCGATGGCATAGGCAAGCTGAACCTCACACCTGTCCGCGAGTCCTGCAGCGACCACATTCTTCGCGATGTAGCGTGCCATGTAAGCCGCCGAGCGGTCCACCTTCGAGGGATCCTTTCCGCTGAAAGCTCCTCCGCCATGACGACCCATTCCGCCGTAAGTGTCCACGATGATTTTGCGTCCGGTAAGTCCGGAGTCTCCCACGGGTCCGCCGATGCAGAAAGTTCCGGTCGGATTTACGAAGAACTTTGTGTCCTTTGTAAGAAGTCCTGTCGGCTCAAGTACCGGCTTAATCAGTTTCTCAATAACGGTCTCCTTGATCTCATCATGGCTGACCTCGGGATCATGCTGCTGGGAAAGAACCACGGTGTCTATCCGCACGGGACGGAATCCCTCGTACTCAATCGTGACCTGGCCCTTTGAGTCGGGACGGAACCATTTCACCTCACCCGATTTCCTGAGCTCGGCTGATTTTCTCATCAGATTGTGGGCGTACATGATCGGTGCGGGCATAAGCTCCGGTGTCTCGTTGCAGGCAAAACCGAACATCATTCCCTGGTCTCCGGCTCCCTGCTGTCCCTTGTATTCGGAAAGTCCCTTGCCCACGACTCCCTGATTTATGTCATCCGACTGACCGTGAATCATGTTCATGACGGCCATTGAGTTGTAATCAAGACCATACGCCGGATTTGAGTATCCGATTCTCTTCGCCACATCGCGCGCCACCGCCTGAACGTCAACATAGGCCTCGGTGTTCAGCTCACCACCGACCAGAACCAGTGCCTGACATGCGAAAGTCTCACATGCAACATGGCTGTTCTTGTCCTGCCTGAGACATTCATCAAGGATTCCGTCGCTGATCTGGTCACAGAGCTTGTCTGGGTGTCCCTCTCCCACGGATTCCGACGTAAACAAATATTTCCTGTCGCTCATAAAAAACTCCTGTTTTTCCCACCCAGGGCAGAATTCGGAAGTCTCCAAGAACGTTTGCCGCAGGATGAAAGTTTCTCCTAGTAATATAGTATATTTTTTGAGTCTGATAAAGTGATTTTTGAAAAAATTGGGCAAAAAACAGCAAAAAATTGAAAAAAGTTTTAAAATGTTAATGACTAAAATTCAATATTGTTATATAATTTATAGTGCTGTTGCCCTAGTATGAACAGGAATCTTTTGCCTGTAAGCCAGACAGGGACAAGAAAAAGGCAGGAGCTAAAACGAAAAGGAGTTTATTATGGCATTAAAGAAATCTTATTCCAAAAAGGACCCCACAAAGTGCAAGGTGACATTTACGGTGGAAGCCGAGGCAGCGCACGGAGCAGAATCAATAACAATCGCAGGTGATTTCAACAGCTGGAGCAGCATCCAGAATCCGCTCAAGAAGAAGAAGGACGGATCTTTCTCCATCGAGATCGAGCTGGAGAAGGGCAAGGAATATCAGTTCCGCTATCTTCTGGACGGCAAGCACTGGGAAAATGACTGGGCAGCCGACAAGTATATCCCCGCACCTTTCTCACACACCGACAACTCAGTAGTAATTTGTTAAAATCGCTGATTTTGCAAATGGGCATTTGTTAAGACAATAATCGAGCCGGACGGATTGTGGATTTCAGTGAATTAAAGGCTTTTTTAGAACTTTCCTCAACCCTGCATTTCGCCCGGACCGCACAGAAAGTGAATCTGAGTCCGTCTGCCCTCAGCCGTGTGATTTCCAGACTGGAGGCGGAGGCGGGGGCTCCCTTGTTTGAGAGAAACAACCGGGACGTGACCCTCACCGAAGAAGGCCTCAGGTTCGCAGATTTCGCACGTCAGTGCCTTGAGAACAGGGACCAGCTTTTTTCCAGCTTTTCAAACGAAGAAGATGAGGTCCGTGGGACACTGCACGTATACGCCTCCGTCACCGCATGTTATACAATCATGCCGCCGTTCATCAAAAAATTGAGCTCACTCTATCCTTCCGTACAGCTTTCCGTAGAAACAGGAGATCCGGCAGGTGCATCCCTCGCAATAAAAGAAGGACGTGCCGAACTCGCCGTGGCCGCAATCCCTGAGGCAAAGATTGACCTGTTTGACTGTATCCCCGTCCGCACGAGTCCCTTGGTTTTTGCCGCAAGCTCCCCGGGTCCGTACACCGAAGTCTCCGGAAGCCCTCAGGACATAGTATCATCGGTTCCGCTTATTTTGCCCAAGGCAGGACTTGCCCGCCAAAGATTCGACTCATGGATTAAAAGCCGCAACGTGCATCCGAAAATTGTGGCTGAGACCGAGGGAAATGAGGCTGTCATGGCGCTCGCAGCCCTGGGACTCGGAATCGGACTTGTGCCGCAGATTGTACTTGAGAACGGTCCATACAAGGAGGGATTTGTCTGTCACAGCGCGGGAAACGCACTCGGCTACTACAACATCGGGTTCATCCAGCTTTCAAAGGCAAGCGGAAATCAGAGACAGCAGAAAATCAGGGAGGCGGTGAACCGGGTGCTTCACACACTGGTCTAAGCGTCTGGCTTGTGGAACAGGCGGATCAGAGCTTGTCTATCAGCATGGAGCACTTTCCTGACGGAATCGGGAGAGTCTTTTTCTTCTGGTCCAAGATGTTGATGGTAAAATAGTAGAGTTTTTCGCTTTCCATGTGGATTTCCCATCCGCGCTCGCTCTTGTTGCTCAGAATCGTAATCAGGTTGCGCTTCAAGGACAGTTTTTCTATTCCCATGCGCTCAAGGTTCGGGATCACCCAGTCAACGGTCTTGCGGGGCAGGCTGATGTTCAGTCCGATGATGTTCTCAATCATAATTGCGATGGTGGAAAGTCCTATGAAATGCACGAACCTCTTTCGCGGGAAATCAGGCTCACCACGAAGCTGCGCGGGTCCCTCCTTTGATGGAAGGTATGCCTCGTACAAATCTCCCTTCTGCTTTGTGTCAAGCGGGCTCAGTCCCTCCAGAATGTAGTACATGTGCCTGATCGCGCACTCACGGGCAAAAGCGTAGTACTGGTATTTCTCCAGTCCCTTTATGACCATGAAATTGAAAGGCGGGAAAACGGATCCGCGGAATCCCTCGCCGGAGTCCTTGAATTCAGGGCTGTCCTTGCTCAAAGACGGGAAGGGGTGGTCTGTTCCGAATGAGTCCGGGTTCTTGAGGTGTGAAATCAGGATGTCGGCACGGTCAGCGTTCGGAAGCTCGGCCAAAAGGGGCCAGAATCCAGCTATGGTCTTTTGCGGCAGTCTCTGCTCGTCCTTTCCCAGGTCGTGATAAAATCCTGTGTCGGGATTCCACATCAGCGAGTTTATCCTGGTCTTGAGGCTGAAATACATCTTCTTGTACTGGAAGCTGATGTCCTTGTCGTTCAAAATGTCACCGAGAGCCGACATGTGCGCCGCGTTGATTGCCATGCATGAGTTGAAGTCCACCGGATAGAAAGATCCTTTGCGGGGTGAGTTGAACATGGTAGAGAACTCAAACGGCACGGAGTAAAGTCCGTTCGGCTGCTTGAAAGTGCGGTCGATCCATTCCATGTAACGCTGCAGGGGCTGTATGACCTCTTTTACGCGCCTCTTGTTGGCTGACTTGTGGTATAGATTGTATTCGGCCCAGGCAAAAAGCGGGAATCCCACGCCCTCGGGGTTTTCCGTGGTGAGCAGGGGCTTGTCGGTCTGCACGTCGTATTTCCATCGGATCGCGCCGTTTTCTTCCTGCCTCGCGTAAAAATAGTCGATGTTCTTGCTCGCGGGGAAATTCCGGTTGGAGTAGACCAGAAAAAATGATGAGAAGATTGCCTCTGCCTGATCAAGAATGAATTTTCCATGCACAGGATATATGAAAAGTCCGTCGGAAGATTTGTCTCCGGACGCGGGATCAATCCAATAGTCCGAAAGCCAGTTCCAGGTCTTGTCATAGATATCTACGAAATCCTGGTCATAGAAATGTATCTTTGGAAAATCACGTTTATTCACATCTACTCCTGAGTCGCCTCAAAAAACTCTCTATTTCAGAGACTCCCTCTTAGCGGTTCCCAAAAAAATATACTTTGGGATATTTATAGTATATCATATTTTTTTAAAAAGCGGTATAATTTTGTAAATTTTTTTTAGGGAAAAGGCGTAAAATGTACAAACCTTCTATTTATCTGGACGTGCGTGTCTTGCTTTCCGCAGTTCCAAGCGTTTTTACCACGGATTCCGACTCAAATGCCGCAAAAGACATCCTTACCGCGAAAAAAGAGTTCCAAAAAAGGAACAACAGCGCGAAGGAAATCCATTCTGCTACGGTTCAGGCCTCGGTGATGCACAAGGTTTCGTCCCTCGTAAATGCCCTGGGAGGCAAGATAAGCCGGAAATCGGTGCTTGAGAGACTTGCCGCCGACATGAGCGAGCCGCCGGATGACAAAAATTTTAAGGGACTCTCAATCAAGGTCGCAAGCGGAGGCTCCCTGGACATAATGTTCCACAAAAAGCCCAAGAAAATCACGGTGGAGGAGTACCGCGTGGAGGAAAACTACGGGCATCTCACCAGAAGCGGCGGAAAAGTGCACATGGACTGGACCTACGCCGGATGCCCCTGCCTGAGACTGCGCACAAGCCCCTCGTTTGAGGTGGGAGAGGAGGCGGAGATTTTCCTGAACGAGCTCTATACGCTGATGAACTACCAGAACCTGCTCACGTCCCTTGGCGAAAGCTCCATAAGGTGCAATGCATACGTCGCGCTCTCTGATTATCCTGAGAAGCCCTTGTACGAGGTCAAAATCCGCAACCTGAATTCGTTCAATTTCGTGCGTAAGGCTATAAATTCGGAGCTGACGAGGCAGGAGAACCTTCTGGGCAGCGGAGGAAGTGCGAAAAGTGAGAGCCGTCTGTGGATTGAGGAAAAAAACAGCACCGAGCCCTGGCAGGAAAGGAACATCGGACGGCAGAAGTTCAAAAAAATCAGTCCCGAAGTCACCGTGGACTTTTCCGACTATCAGAGCGCGGAAGTTGTTACGGAGCTTCCTGCACAAAGACGGCACAGGCTCCAGAGGGAATACGGACTTTCACGTCTGCGCTCCGAGTTTATCTGCGGCGAGAAGTCCCGTGCGGATTATTTTGAAAAGGCTGTGAAACTCGGTTCCTCCCCGTTGCTTACGGCCAGATGGATAGCGGGGGAGCTGATGAAACTCCTTAACGCGCACCGTCAGTCAATCTCCCAGAGCAGACTTACGGCTGAGAAATTCTCGGGAATAATGCGGCTCCTTGACTCAGGCAAAATCCACAGCGGCATTGCGAAGGACCTGATGCAGAGAATCTTCAGGACCGGGGAAGATTTGAATGACATTATAATGGAAGAAAAATGCACGTTGCTTTCCACGAGGGAAGAGCTTTTGCCCTTGGTCGAGAAAATCCTTGGTGAGAATCCGGGCAGCGTCACGAACCTCAAAAACGGAGACATGGCGCCTCTTGAGTATCTTACTGGGCAGGTGATGCGTGAGAGCGGAGGACGCGCGGTTCCGGAGAAGGTCAAGGCACTGATTAAGGAAAAGCTTCGGATTTCGGTGGTCTACGTCCTGAGCATGGGAGGGGCGATCAGCGCAAAAAAGGAAGCGGACGGAACGATCTCGGCAGGTCGTGCGGAATCGATAAAAAATCTGCTTGAGGGTGACAACGGAACTTTCCCGGTGCAGATTACCCCCGTGTGCACAATGCTGAGCGAGGAGACTGAGCCTAAGGACTGGGCCGCCTTGATTGAGGCCGTAAAACTCCGAATTGAAAGCGGAACCGCAAACGGAATCGTAATCACCCACGGAACCGACACACTGCCGTACACCGCCGCGTTGATTTTCTGGCTCTTCTCGAAATCCCCGGTGCCAATCGTGCTTACTTCCTCGGTGAACCTTCCCTGGGAGAGTGACGAGGCAAAGGACAATCTGAACCTTGCCATAAAGACTGCCCGGGAAAAAGAGTCTGGAGTTTATGTGGCCTATGATGGAAAATTGCTCTCGCCGCTCAACTTAAAATATCTCGGACAAAAGGGCGAGCCTTTCCTGAACTGGAACATGGAGGAAAAAGTTTTCAGCGCGGACACATCCCTTTCATCTCAGTTTCTCTCAGTTGACTCTCCCGACCGCAATGTGATGACGGAGCTTTTGAACGAAGCCTCATCCCGCCTTGCCTTGATCCGGCTCTATCCAGGACTTCCCGGAAACCAATACCGAGGAGTCATCGGAGTGGAGGCCGACGTGGACAGCGTGATTCTGGAGCTTTACTCATCGGGAACCGGCAACATGAGAAACAGCGACTACTCACTGAAGAATTTCCTTCTTGACGGGCGCAAAAGGCAGGTGCATTTTTACTGCACGTCTCAGCAGGAATCAGCCGTGGATTTTTCCACCTACGCGACATCCGCCGAGCTGTGGAGAAACGGAGGAGTGCCGATGGGCGTCCTGACGACGGAATCCACCGTGGGACTTTTCTTCGCCTCATCCCTGATTGCTGACAGTGACGACGAGCTCCATTCCCTCATGGAAAGCGGGGGAGAGTTGCGAGTGGAAAGTTGAGAGTGGAGAGTGGAAAGATGTTGAGATGGTTTTGGCAGCCGTAGAGTTTTCTATCTTTCCTTTACTTCCCACATCGGCTCTTGATCCGGGTGCAGCTCAAGGACGTGTCTTTCGCAAGGAAGCACTTCGGAGACGTCGTGGGTTACATGGAGGAGGGTTGTTGTTCCTGAGTTTCCCACGGTTTCCAACAGGGCAAGGATTTTCTCGCGGTTGTTCTCGTCAAGTCCGTGGCAGGGCTCATCCAGAATCAGGACGCAGGGAAGTTTTACCGCGGCACGCAAAATCAGGATGGCCCTCTGCTCGCCGTAGCTCAGGGAACCGAATGTCTCGTTCTCACGTCCCGCAAATCCACCGAGGGAAAGCCACTCTCTCGCCGATGCAATCTCAAAGTCTGTGGCCTGCTCGTAAAGACCAATGCTGTCGTGGAATCCGCTTATGACGGTTTCCAAAAGCGACGTGCCTCCGACCATCCTGTACTCAACGTGCAGGCGGTAGCTCACGATTCCGAGCCTCTTCTTTATGTCCCAGATTGTCTCGCCGCTTCCTCGTTTCTTTCCGAAAAGAAAAATCCGCTCACGGAAAACCTGCATGTTGTCGCCGGTTATCAGCTCAAGGATTGTGGTCTTGCCGGAGCCGTTCGGTCCTCGAATCAGCCAGTGGCATCCGCTTTTCACTTCCCAGCTCAAATCCCGGAGCACGTGATTTTCTCCCCATCCCACGTTCACGTTCTCGAATCGGATCAAGCTCTCTCCGTCAGCTGATTTTTCACCGCCGATTATACTGTCTCCCACAAGCGCACCGTAGGTCTCCCGGATTTTTTCCAGCGTCGATAAAAAGTCCCGGCGTTTCTTTTCGCTTTCGGCCGCATTCTCACCGGCTCTCTTTTTAAGAAGCGACTCGTAATTATCCCTGGTGCCTGAAAAAACGATGCGTCTTTCGGAGAACTCAAGCACACGGTTCACGTTCTTAGGAATCTCGTGAAATCTCTCCATGCTCAGTATGATTCTGGGAAGTCCGCTCTCACCGGCATTCTCACCAAGCTGTCGGCCTGTAATCGTGTCAAAAAACTCAAGGAGAATTTTTCTTGAGTCAACGTCCAGACCGGCGAAGGGATCGCTCAGAATCAAAAGTCGGCAACCGGAAAGTAGGGCTCGGCACAAAAGGGTCCTTCGGATTTCGCCTGTGGACATATAGCGCAATCCCCGGTCAAGGATTTTCTCAACACCGCACAGTTTTACCTGGGGAAATGTCTCGAGCCTGTGTGCGATCGGCGGCAGGGGGGCATGTTTTTTTGAGGAGCCGCCAAGAACCTCGGCAATGTACTGTCTTCCGGTGCGTCCCTCATCCTCTTTGTCCATGATCTCGCTCTCATCACGGCTGCGCTCTTCTTCTATTAAACGTGCGGCTTCCTCAAGCGAGACTACGGCGACGGATTTTTCAAAGTCTGAGTAAAATGATGACGGTGCCTTTGTATCAAAATCTTCCTCGGGGACAAAACTCAGACGGCCTGCGAGCGCGTTTATGAAATCAGCCTTGCCTCCGCCGTTGGGACCGGTAACAAGCCATGCCTCTCCGCTTTTCATCTCCCAGCTGATGTTCCTGAGACAGGTTTTTGACATGCCACGCACTGAGCAGTTTTCAATGGAAATGAGTTTTTCCTTGTCCATGATTATCTCCGTCCGAACGCCTCAAGGTTCGCAAGTCCTCTCTTGAACTGAGGGATCCTGGCACATGCGGTGGTGTTCAGGGGGCTTGTGTCCCCGCGTTTGAAAAAGTGATAGGCCACTCCCGCAATCATCGCGCCGTTGTCACCGCAAAGTTTCAGTGGCGGGAAAATGCACTTTAGGTCCGTGTGCTCGGAAAGCAATGCTCGGAGACGGCTGTTGGCTGCGACTCCTCCTCCTGCGACAACGGTTTTCAATCCTGTGTCCTCTACCGCGCGCATCAGACGGCTCACCAAAGTCCTGCATGCCACCTCCTGAAATGAGGCTGCTATGTTTTCGGGTGTCTTCTCAAATCCCTCGTTCAGGAAAGTGTCGGCCTGATGAATTACGGCTGTCTTAAGTCCGCTGAAACTCAGGTCGTAGCGGTGGTCTCCCTTGTCCAGCTTCGGAACCGGGAAAGTGAACGCCTTGGAATTTCCTTTTTGTGAAAGCCTGTCGATGATTACTCCCCCGGGATATCCGAGTCCGTAGAATTTCGCCACCTTGTCAAAGGCCTCGCCGATGCTGTCGTCAATTGTGGTTCCAAGAATCTCAAGGTCGTCGAATCCGTTTACCTTCGCGATGATTGTGTGTCCTCCGCTCACGAGAAGTCCGAGGTAGGGGTAGGCTATGTCATTTTCAAGATGCGCCGCGTAGAGATGTCCGAGCATGTGGTTCACGGCAAGGAAGGGCTTGTTCTCCGCCCATGCAAGGGTCTTCCCGAAAGAGAGCCCCACCAGAAGGGAGCCCATAAGTCCGGGGCGGTTCGTCGCGGCAATGGCATCCACCTCGCTGAGTTTCAGTCCTGACTCATCCAGAGCCTGACGCACCACGGGAAGAATCCACTCGGCGTGTTTTCTGCTCGCAATCTCCGGAACGACTCCCTTGTAAATCTGATGAAAAGGAATCTGCGTGGCGACCACGTTGCTCAAAATCTTTTGTCCGTCCTCAACGACCGCACAGGCAGTCTCGTCGCAGGAGCTTTCAATTCCCAAAATCTTCATAAAAACCTTCTTCGCATTTAGAAAATCATCGAGTAGTCCGTCCACCAGTGACGCAAAGTGTATGTCTTTTTGATTGTCTCGTACTCATGGTTGTAGTGGACTTTGAGCCATGCGAGCGTGTAGATTTTTTTTGTCTGAACCACGGCGTTTGCCTTCAAGAACGCGAAGGATGCTGTGGGCGCAATTCTGTTGTAAAGTTTCTCCGCCTCTTCCTCTGAGAATCCTTTTTCCTTCGCTCCGTCCGTGAAATTCTTTTTCAGCTCCTCAAGCCTTGTGTTGTTGCTTTCCGCGATGCATCTCCGGATTGCGTCGGCCTTTTCAAGCGAAAGACCTGAGATTTCCCGAACAGCAAGCATCATCTGCTCCTGATACAGAAGAAGTCCGTAAGTCTCCTGCAGCACAGGCTTCAGGCACTGGTCCGGATATTGAATCAGGCTGGGGTTTCCCTTTCTGCTGATGAAATCCTGAATCTGATAAAAGCGCCCCTGCTTGTCCAGCGTGTAAAACGCCATGAGCTCGTCAAAGGATGACGGGGCAAGCGACTCAAGAAGCTCTTTCTCTTGATCGCTCTCAAATCCGATGATTTCGTCCGTGTGTCCCTTCGTGAAGAGCGCGAAAGTCTCCGGGTCGTAGGGTGATATTTTGTCCAGAAGAAAATGGTCTCCGGGATGATTTTTCAAAATCAGGTCCTCGCAGCGTCTTAGGAAGCTTTCCACCGGAGAGTCAAAAAGGTCAAAGCGGTGGAGCCCGCAGCTTTTCAGGTGTTCCGACGTGTATTGGGTCAGGAGCTCCTCGGTCTTCGGATCGGAGCAGACGGGAATCATCTTGCACAGGTCTGAGTTGCTGATTACGACACCAGAGCTGTGGATCGAGAAATTGGACACGCTGCCCTCAAGCTTGAACGCGAATTTAAAAAGACGTGAGAAGCGCGGGTCGTTTTTGAACTGTACGAGCTGTCCGTTCTCGGGATGGAATTCGTCGGGATCCAAAAATGCGTTTCTCAGCCGCGTGAAGTCTCCGTCCGGTACTTTGTCGCAGATCATCTTTACGTCGCTGTCCGGAATCCTCAGGGCGCATCCCAGGTCAATGAAAAGCTTCTTTATGTTTGAGCCACGGTAATATTTCACGTCGATTATGTTCGCGACTTTTTTCTCGCCGTAAAGAATCTTGAGATGCTGTATGAGCCTGTTGATTTTGTCCGCGCCGAACTCAACGCCAGTCTCCGGGAATCCTGTTGACTCCTCGTTCATAAGCCTTTCTACCGGAAGCGAGTTTTTCAGCGGGTCAACGTCGGTAAGTCCAAGGGCAAACGCTACAAGGGAACAGGGGGTTGCACCGATTCCGCCGCTGACGTTGATGTCCTGGTCCGATGCCCAGTTCACGTATTCCCAGATCATGAGGAAGAAATTTGTGAGCCTGTGCTTCACGATGTAGGAGATTTCCTGGTCGGAGCGTTTCTGCACGTCCTCGGGAATGATCTTGTATTTTGATTTGAGTCCCGCGCTGACGAGCCTTGTCAAAAGCTCCTGCTGGTTCTCGTCGTTGCTGCCGTGTATGCAGAACTGTTTCGGCGGAACAATCTGGGGAAGGAAATTCTTGCAGTCCTCTGTGCTGTAATGGGGGATGGTGTAGCTGCATTTTGTTGCCACCGTCATGGTGTTTTTAAGTGCTTCGCTCGCATAAGGAAAAAGACCGTACATCTCGGACTCATTCTTGAGGTACCACTCGCGGTTCAAGTCTTCCCTTGCCTGATATGCCTCGTTTTTGCGGATGCATCTGAGAATCTCGTTGGCTTCGGCGTCTCCCCGGCTGCAGTAGTTCACTTCGTTCGTTAAAACGCAAATCATGTGCAGACGCTTGGCGAAAAAGCTCATCCTTTCGCCCACAATCCTGTCTTTCTCGCTGCCGTGGTTCTGAAGCTCCACGTAAAAATCATTTCCAAAAATCTTTCTGAGGGTAACCGCTCGGTTCTCGGCTTCCTGCATTTTGTCTTCTGCCATCAGCGAATAGAGCGCGCCGTTTCTTCCCCCCGTAAGACAGATGAGTCCTGCCTTGAAGTCACGCAGCTCCTCAATTGTCACGAAATGTTTTCTTGCCGTGTATTTTTTTGAGAAAATGCAGCCCGTAATCTGGCAGAGATTTTTATATCCGGAGATGTCCTTGCACAAAAGCACAAGATTGTAAAAATCACCGTCATCAGAGACAACGACTTCCATTCCAATGATGGGAGAGATATTGTTTGCCCTGCACAAAGCGACGAAATCCGGGATGGCAATCAAATTGTTGGTGTCGGTCAGCGCAAGGTATTTCATGTTCATTGATTTGGCCTTTGAGACAAGCGAATATATGTTGGAGCTTCCGTCGTTCATGGAAAAATCTGAGTGCACGTGCAAATGAACGAAATTGGAAACGGAAATGCCTTGGGCCGGGTTTGGAAAAACTTTAATCTCTGACATAAAAAAGTACCTATCGAACCATTATACAAAATTTCACCGGTTTTGTGAAGCCCTGCATCTGGTCATTAGGAACTTTCCTGAAAAATATGCGGAATGTGTCCGCCGGCGGCTTACTTTGATTTTTTCGCTGTTTTTCCGTCGAACAGAATCGGATAGATGTTTTCGGTGAAATAATCCTGAATGCGCTGTATCCTGAGGACGCGGTCTGTCTCTTTGTCACCGGAGCCGGGGTAAAGGGTCTCTCTGGCCTGATCGGGCATGAGCTCAAGCATTCTTATGGTAAGGTTCAGTTCAGATTCAGTCATATTCGCTCCTCCAAAAAGGCATGGCTCAAAGCATTCTCATCTTTGGTTCCCAGTACCCTTCAACTTTTTTTTATTCTCATACATTAACTTATCGGCAGCCGCAATGAAGTTTTTTAGGTTTTTCATCTTCTTTTCATATTTTTTGTAGCCCATGCTGATTGAAAGCTCGTATGGCAGTTTTTCCGAGATGTTCACGTCGCAAAGGGCGTCCCTCAGATAATCGCAGAGATTCTCCACCTCATCCTCTGAGTCTGATGACAGGCCGATTACGAACTCATCGCCTCCGAAGCGGCAGATCATGCACCTTGTCTTCATTCCGGCACAGACATTCTTGAGTGCGTCGCTTATCAGAACCAGAGCGCGGTCTCCCTCGGTGTGTCCGTATGTGTCGTTGATCATCTTGAAGCGGTTCACGTCGAGCATGAGAAGATAGATTGACTCGTTGCTCTGCCCGTTGTTGATTTCGTGTATCTTCCTGTGAAAATATCTTTCGGCGCTCCTCCTGTTCGTGATTCCCGTAAGCTCGTCCCTTGAGACCTGTTCCCTCATGAGCGCAATGTAGATGATTACGGTCGCGACGGAAAATCCGATTACGAAAGTCGGGTGTGTGAGCCAGCGGAAATGAAGTGTGGCACCTACAAGAACCGGAATGGTGTAGACGGTGACAAGGCTCACGTGGCGGCGGGAGAATTCGTTTTCAGTCTTCACCGCGATTATGATTGATTTTACGAAAGCGATTATGACCGGAGTATAAAGAACCAGCATGAACAGAGGATAGAGAATCGTCCTGTACATGTCGCCCTTGGAGTCTATGCTGAAAATGATGTTGAGCCAAGGATTCGCGATTATAATGACAATCTCAAAAATCAGCAGCCAGTACAGCTTCTTGCGCTTCGCCTTTTTTCCGCGGATTTCGTCCATCAGTCCCTCAAGGTAGGAGTAGATGTCGTGCGAGCAGAAGCCCATTGATATGTAGAGAAGGACATTGCTGAGCGAGCGGGTGAGTCCGTTTCTCGGAATTACGTTACCGTAGACCAGCATCCAGAGTGAATCGACGAAGCAGTATGCAATTACCGAGATAAGCAGGTGAATCAGGTTGCGTCGCTGCACGTTACGTCCAACGTCCCTCAGTGTTGAGAAAAGTAAAATCTGCATAAACACCGCACAAACGAATTCAATCTCAACGTAGTAGATTGCGGCTGTCTGAAGATTCGTCAAATCCTGCATGAAATCATTATATCATTTTTAAAGGCTTTAAAACAAGGGTTGCTCAGGGGACTGAAAACGGGCGATGGGGAAAAGGGAATTTCGGCTTGAAGTTTCGGCTCATAAAATGTAGAATATTTTATAGAAGATTCTTTTCGTGAGGGAGAATGTAAAAATGATTGTCACCATATTTTTTATAGTGCTGTTCGTGGCGGCTTTGACTGGCATGTGTATCAGCAGCGCGCGCCTTGTAATGATTCCAAAGGAGAATCGGGAAGAAAGGCTTAAGTACAAGATTCTGCTCGGAGTATGCATTTTTGTTTTGGCAATATATTTGGCCTTCGCTGTTTTCATCGCGATTCTTATTGGCAACATTGCCGTCAATGGCATGTAAAGCGGGAGGCTTTAGAATGAAAAGATTCGTCATCATTTTGGTCCTGATTTTTGCGGCGGGAATTTTCTCAACATCCGCGCTGATTTGTTACACCTGGAAACTTCAGCAGCACGCTTCACTGACATCATTCATCGCCGGAGAGTAAAATGAAAAAAAACAGAGCCTTTCAAATTTGTGTTGTCGCCTATGTTGTGTTTTTTTTCATATCGCTCGACTCCCTGATTTATTTCCGTTACACGCGCCGTCTTGAAAATCATTTTGGCAAGGAGATGGAGACTTCTTCCATAAACCTGAGCGAGTACCAGCCCTTTACCGTGGACTCGAAGATTGTGAGGCTGAGCGTGCCGGATGACCGGAAATTTCACGACGGAGATTTTCTTCCTGTGCTTGACGGTGCGACCGCCCTTTTCCCGGTGTACTCCGCCGTTTTCAACTCCCTTTATCCCGAGGGAAGCTGTGTTTTTGACGGAGAGACTTTCAGCGAGGAGAGCAAGCTTCAAAAGCGGAATACCGCAGGTGCGTTCAAGGCTCTGAACTCCGGGGACGCGGACATTATCTTCTGTGCGAATCCCTCGAAAAAACAACTTGAGGCGGTTAGGGAGGCAGGACTTGAGCTGAGTCTGATTCCGATTGGTTTTGAGGCCTTTGTGTTTTTGGTCAATGCGAAAAATCCTGTGGATTCTCTCAGCCAGGAGCAGATAAAAGCAATCTATACGGGAAAGGTTTCCAAATGGTCCGAGGTGGGCGGTGACGGATCTTACATTTCGGCCTTGGTCCGTCCTGAAGGAAGCGGAAGTCAGACCGCCATGCTTGCTTTTATGGGTGATGAGAAAATCACGGTGAAAAACCATCCTTTCAAGGGACGTGCCCTGGGATATTCGTTCAGGTTCTATGTGCAGGGGATCGTCGGCAGCCGGGACATAAAGCTCCTCAAGATTGACGGCGTGTATCCGGATAAGGAAAATATAAGAAACGGAAGCTACCCGATCTTCAACAATTTTTATGCGATAACGCGTGCCAAAGACAGGGACAATGCTTCCGTAAAAAAAGTCATCGATTTTCTTCTTTCGCCTGAAGGTCAGAATCTGATAGAAGAAAGCGGATATGTCAAGCTGGGGGATTGATCAGCCTATTTGATTTTCTCAATCAGATAGGGGATGGCCTTTTCGAACTTCACTCCGTACCAGTGATCCTTGTCGTCAAGGGTGAGGCGCATTGACTCCGCGACATATTCTGCTGCGATTGCGGCTGAATCCATAACGGATTTTCCGTTCAGAAGGGCTCCAGTGAAGCTCGCTGCGTAAACGTCCCCGGTTCCGTGCATCTGTGCGTTGAGCCTGTCGCGGAAATAGTAGCTTGTGCTCGCTCCGTCATAAACCGCAACACCGAGCTTGTCGCTTTCAAAACTTACGCCGGTAAGCACGACATTTTTTGCTCCGAGGGAATGAAGTCCCTTGCACAAGTCCTCTACGTATTTTTTGTCGTACCCGCTTTCCTTGTAGGTCTCGCCCAAAAGGAAGGATGCCTCAGTGATGTTCGGGAGCACGAAATCCGCGCCGTTGCATAAGGTCGCCATTGTCTTGGGGAAGTCGGGTGCGAATCCCGCGTAGAGAATTCCGTTGTCCGCCATCGCCGGGTCCACAATCTTCAGGGCTCCGGGTCTCGCGGTCTTTTCCATTATTTCCCTGATGTATGGAATCTGTGTCGCGGTGACATATCCTGTGTAAAATGCGTCGAAGCTGATTTTCTCTGTGAGCCATCTCTCAAGGATTTTCGGGAATTCGTCGGTAAGGTCGTGGAAAGTCCAGCCTGTAAATCCCTTCGCCGTGTGATTGGAAAGAATTGCTCCCGGAAGTATGGCGGTCTCAATGCCGCATGCCGAGATGATTGGAAGCGCCACCGTAAGCGAGCACTGTCCCACGCAAGAAATGTCCTGAACCGTAAGAAGTCTTTTGTCCATAAAAAATCCTCCATATTTTAAAAGGGATGAGCATACGATTGTGCTAAACGTCCCTTGATTTCCGAGTGAAAATCTACTATATTTCTGGTATTATGTGAATACCCAAAAATGAAGATTTTTCATAATACCAGATTGCAAGGGGGTGATGGAGGTTTTATGATCACCGTTGATTTTGAGAAGCGAGGAAGTCTCGGCCTGTGTGATTTTTTATGTGAGTCTATCCGCGCTCAGATTCTTTCAAAGAAACTTCGGTCGGGGGAAAGACTTCCTTCCAAGAGGTCCCTTGCCGAGCATCTGAACATCAGCGTCGTCACGGTTCAGAACGCATACAGCCGACTGATCTCCGAGGGATACATCTCTTCGGTGGAGAAACGCGGGTACTTCGTCTCGGAGCCGGGAAGCGAGATCTACAGGGAAAGTCCGAGGGTGGCGCAGGTCTGGAGCATGGAGGAAAAGGAGCGGGAGAGGGAAAAGTATTTCGCGGATTTTACGAGCAACACGGCATGCATGGAACGCTTCCCTTTTACGCAATGGACGAAAATCCTTCGGAGAATTCTCAGCTCCGAAAAAAGCAGGCGCATCCCAAGGATTGACGTTCACGGTGCGTGGGAGCTCCGTTGTGCCATTGCGAATTATCTTGCGGGATTCCGTAACATGGATGTGTCTCCCGATCAGATTGTGATAGGCTCCGGGTCTGAGTCCATGTATTCGATGATTGTCCAGTTTCTTGGAACCGACGGAATCTATGCGGTGGAAAATCCGGGGTACAGGACGGCGGCGGAAATATTCTCTTTGTGCGGCGCGAAATGTGTTCCGGCAAGCATTGACGCTTTCGGGATGAGGACGGATGTGCTTGAGAAAATCAATGCGAGGGTAATCCATGTGTCTCCTCTCCATCATTTCCCGACCGGGACCGTCATGCCTTACCAGAGAAGAAAGGAGCTCTTGTCATGGGCGGGCAGAAAAAAGGACAGGATAATAATTGAGGATGATTATGACAGCGAGTTCCGTTTCAATGGAAACCCGATTCCGACCCTGCAGTCCGGCGACAAAAACGGGAGGGTAATCTACATCAACACTTTTTCGAAGACTCTCTCTCCCTCGCTCAGGATCAGCTACATGGTGCTGCCGAAAAATCTTGTGAGGGCCTTTGACCGTCGCATGGGATTTTTTTCCTGCCCTGTGTCGGCGTTCGAGCAGTACGCGCTTGGTGAGTTTATCAGCGGCGGGTATTTTGAGAAGCACATAATCAGGATGAAGAATTTTTACAGGAATCTGCGGAATGAATTCGTGCGCTCGCTTTTGGACAGCCGGCTTTCGGAAATTTCCTCAATAGAGGAATCAGACTCGGGGCTGCATTTTCTTCTCAGGGTAAAATCCTCCTGCCCACGTGCGGAACTAAAGAGGCGGCTCCTAATGGAAGGGATAAAAATGCAGGGACTGGAGGAGTTTTATTATACGCCCGCCCCACATAAGAAAGGCGAGCAGGTTTTTGTGGTGAACTATTCAAGCCTGCAGAAGGACCGAATCAGCGGAACAGTGGATGCTCTGGAAAGAGTCTTTTTTAGCAAAGATATTTCGTCTCACTCAATGTGACATTGCATCACAGTTTTCCACTCTCCACTTTCCACTTACTCAATTCCCTCTTTGAGCGCTTCCAGATTTTTCTCCATAATTGAAAGATATGTCGCTCCCTTTGCGATCTCCTTTTTGCCGACCGACTGCATGGAGTTCATGACGAGAATCTTCCGGCTCTTGTCCTTGGAATTCTTGATTACGGTTCTCGCGAGTTTTCCGTCGGATGTCTCTATGGTGAAAACCTTGCTCAGTTTCAGTTCGTCAAGTTTGTTTGAGAGGAACATCACCGTCTTGAAGCTGGCCTCGCTTTCGGCTGAGCATCCCTTGAACGCGGCGAAATAATCCAGTCCGTAGTCGCTCGTCAGATAGAGAAATGGGAAGCGGTCTGCGAAAACAAGGGTCTTGTTCTTTGCGGATTTTGCGGCCGCCTCATATTTGGAGTCAAGGGCGCGGATCTTTGATGTGTAGGATGTCGTGTTTGCCTTGTACTTCGCAGCGTTTGCCGTGTCTGCGGATGAAAGGGCCTTGCAGATTTCCTCACAGAGAACAGAGGCGTTTTTGAGTGAGAGCCAGATATGCTCGTCGTACTCTTCCTCCTCCTCATCTCCTTCCTCGTGCTCGTGTTCGTGCTCACATTCCATTCCTTCCTTTTCCTCTTCTTCCCTTGCAAGAGAGCCGAGGGATGACATTAGGTTCAGGGTCTTCATGTTCGGATTCTTTGACTCTTTGAGCGCGTCGGCAACCCAAAAATCACTCTCGCCGCCCACGTAGATGAAAACGTCGCATTTTGAGATTTTGGCGATGTCCTGAAAAGTCGGCTGGTAGTTGTGCAAGTCCGTGCCCCGGTCCTGCAACATGGTGATTGCGATGTCCGCGTCCCCGGCGATTTCTTTTATCCAGTCATAAACCGGGAAGATTGTGGTGACGACCTCTATTTTCGCGGATTTTTTTGAGGCTGATTTAGCGCCTTTTGCTTTTGTCATTGCGCTTAGTGCACAGATGGCCGCGAGAAGGATAAGGGCGGTGCAAAGTGTTCTTTTGAGTTTGAGTTTCATCTGGTTTGGCTCCTGGTAAAAAAATCCTGTGAATTTGCAGTCAGGTTGCGTTTGTTTGCAAGTAATTTATACTATATGGAAGGAAATTGGTCAATAGATTTTTAAAAGAATTCGCACTCAAGTTGCAATTTTTTTAAAAGAATTTGAAAAAAAAGCACCCCCGATTGCTCAGGAGTGCCTCTGGTTAAGATTAAACTGTGCCGCTATGCCGTTACGGTTTCTGCGGATTAGAGTCCGAAGAATGAAAGGGGCAGTTTGTAGCCGATGTCAATCAGCAGCGCGCGGCGTGTGAATTCAAACCATCTTTTGTCGCTTGCAGTGGTTTCGGTGCTCTTCATCGGCAGGAAGTCAAGCATATAGCGTCCGCCGAAAAGGATGCGTCCCATTCCGAGCCTCTCCTCATATCCGACTCCGGCTGTGATACCGAAGTTGACCTTTGTAGCGCATTTCAATGCTGTTACGCCGTCAGAGGATTCTCTGGATGAAATGACATCTCCCAGGGGAATGGAGAGATAGGGACCGAGAGCGAAATTCCACTTCTCAAGCTTTGCCGTGAAAAGAAGGGGTATGTCAAGAGAGTAATAATTGAATGTGTATGTATCTTCTTCAGCCTTATATGAAGCGTTGTTAACATAGAAATCAACTCCGGCCTGTACTCCGAAATATCCTCCGAACGGGATGTTGATTTCAGCTCCGGCTCCGAAGTCCAGGTTCTTGAAGAACGCTCCGAAAACATCGACTTTTTCAGTAAAGCCCATCTCGTCCTTATTAAATGTTGTTCCAAGTGCTCCAAAACCAAGATATCCGTGTCCGACTACTATAGGGTCTGCGGCAGCAATCGCGATTGATGCGACGGATGCTGCGATCAGTGCTAAAATCTTTTTCATGTGTTTCTCCTTGAAAAATGGATTTGATTCAATTATGTCCGAAATTTCAACTTAGGTCAATCATTTTTTTTGATTTTTTGCGAATTTGGAAAATTTATGAAATTTTTCTCTTCCCCGCGCCACAATGCGGTAAAATTGTCGCGAGTTCCGTAAAGGAAAAGTCCCTCGGTGTAGCGGCACCAGTCGTGTCCGTCCAATCCGGTTTTAAGGCCGAAAAGTGCGCTTGCCAAGACAACTACGTGGCAGTCATGCGAGCAAAGCAAATCCAGGGTTCCGGGCTCTCCGTTGACCGAGAAGATTCCGTCCAGGATGGATGCTGCCTCCTGCTCCACCGTGACTCCCCGGCTTGTAACGGTGTCCCCGGTCTGCAACGCGTTGAAATACTCATGCCAACCGATTCCTGTTAGTCCGCCTGCCGAGTCTATGACCAGGGAACTGAACGGTGCAAGACGCAAGACTTTTTCCTTCGCGAACCCTTTTTTCAAATCAGGCCTCATCCCGCTTGTGATTGCCTCCACGGTTTGTCCGCATCTTTTCACGGTGCTCGAAGCGCATTTCCCCAGGGGTCTGTCTATGGACTCCCCGATTTTTTTTGCGAGCTCGATTCCTTCCTGAGTAAGCAGAAGAGCGTCGTAATTTCCGTCCGGAGGATTTTCAAAGCGGATGCTGTGCCTCATAAAAAGCTTGGCGTTCACATCGTCTGGAATCCGGGCGGCATCAGATGTCATTTGCGGATAAGGTGAATAAAAGTTCATGTGCATATAATAGTATAAAATCTGCTTAATTTCAATAGACCGGGTGCTTTTCAAGCCTCACTCAACTTCCTCGTAAACCATCTCGGTGTTAACGTTTCCGTTGTCCCACAGCGTGTACTCATAAAAATAATTTGTTTTCTTTTCGCCCTTTATTTCCGTGGCATACATGAGATTCTCATCGAAATTGTACTTGAAGAACCATTCGGTAATCTTCTTTTTTCTCGGTGGATTTTGGGACGCAATCTCCAGGAAATCATCTGAGTCGATATAATCCTGCTCATAAAGCGAATGAACCAAAAGTCCCCGCTCGTCGCTTTCCTTTACATAGCTTGAGGTATAGCTGGAGAAGATTCCCTCCTCGGACAGATTCGTGTGCATCTTTTCCGTGAGCTTCTCGTCGTCGAATTTATAAATACGCTCCAAGTATTCCCCGCTGCCATCGTTGAACGGAAGCCAGAGATAGTAGACGAGCCTGTTCTTTGAGTCGTAGGCGTAGAAATATTCTGTATTCGATCTTTCGTCCCGGCTCCACCTGAGATTTCCGGCCTCGTCATATTCGTAAACCGTCGTTCCCATCTGATTTGTGGATTTGATCATGTTTCCCTTTTCGTCGTACTCATACTCCTCGTCGCAATAGCCTGTGTCGGTCTTTTTTGTGCAGAGCTTCGTGGCATCGTCGTAATAATAGCGCACCTCTCGGTAGTCGGCGAATTTGAGCTCGGTCTGATTTTTTGCAAGGTCATACTCATACCAGCAGATTCCGTTTTTGCTGATGTGGCTGTACGTGTAATAAATCTTTTCGATTCTTCCGTCCTCGTTGTAGAAGTACATGAAGTCGCTGTCATCAGGCGAAAAATTCCTGATTAAGTTTCCGTCGTAGTTGTATTCCCTCTTGTTGATTATGTGCACCTTTTTCTGGACTTTCGCCCCGTCAATCTTAAAATCCCGCAGGATGACCGCGTCCTCGGCAAAGGCAAGTGGGATCAACATAAACATGAAAGCTAAAATCAGTTTTCTCATATCAGCTCCTTAAAAAATCACCGGTCAACATTTGGGGTCAACCGGTGGTTCGTATTTTGACGATTGGATTTCAGTTTCGATCAGATGCCGTTGAAGTGGGTGGCAACCTTGTCAAGGACATAATCGCGGAACTCATTGAGCTTGAATGTCCTCTGCGGAATCTGTGAGCTGAAACGGAAGCGGCATGTCACGGTCTCCTCCTCCTGCTCCTTGGCTCCGACCACGAGGATGTAGGGAGTCTTGTGCTCGGACGAGATCACCTTGATTTTGCTCTTCATGTTGTCGTCGTCGGTGTAGGCCTTTACGCGGATGGACGCTGCCCTGAGGAAATCAGCGACTTTCTCGGCATAGGCGTTGAAATCGGGACTGACCGGAACGACCGCCGCCTGCTCGAAATGAAGCCATGCGGGGAAAGCTCCGGAGTAGTTCTCAATCAGGATGCCCATGAATCTTTCAAGCGATCCGAGAACCGCCCTGTGGAGCATGACCGGATGATGCTTTTTGTTGTCCGCGCCGATGTACTCAGCGTTGAGTCTTTCCGCCGACGGAAGCTGGTAGTCGAGCTGGATTGTTCCGCACTGCCACTGGCGACCAAGGGCATCAATCAGCGTGAACTCAAGTTTCGGGCCGTAGAAAGCTCCCTCTCCCGGCTGAATCTCGTATTCCATATTTGAGGATTTGCATGCCTCGGCAAGGGCAGCCTCCGCGTGATGCCAGGTCTCCTCATCACCAACATGGTCCTCGGGCATGGTCGAGAGCTTTACGAGAAGATTCTTGTCGAATCCGAAGTCCTTGTAAACATCCTTGAGAAGACGGCAGAACTTCGCTACCTCGGCCTCAATCTGCTCCTCGGTACAGATGATGTGCGCGTCGTCCTGGACGAATCCTCTTACGCGCATGATTCCGTGGAGTGTTCCGCTCGGCTCGTTGCGAACGCAGTGTCCGAATTCAGCCATGCGGAGGGGGAGGTCCTTGTATGAGCGAACCTTGCTCTTGAAGATTTCCAATGCACCGGGGCAGTTCATGGGTTTGATTGCGAAAATCCTCTTTTCGCTTTCGGTCACGAACATGTTTTTCTGATAGTGTCCCCAGTGTCCGCTCCTTTCCCAGAGTGTGCGCGGCATGACGGCCGGTGTGTTGACTTCCTCATATCCGTCGCGGATGACCTTCTGCCTCATGTATTCCTGGAGAGTGACGTACATTGTCCATCCGTTCGCGTGCCAGAAAATCTGACCCGGATCCTCGGGATCAAGGTGGAACAAATCCATCTGTGTGCCGAGCTTGCGGTGGTCTCTTTTTTCGGCTTCCTCAAGCATCTTGAGATAGTCCTTCAGGTCGTTGGGCTTATGGAAAGCGACCGCATATACACGGCTGAGCATTGTGCGGTTTGAGTCTCCGCGCCAGTATGCACCCGCGATTTTCATCAGCTTGAAGCTCTGGGCGTTGATTTCCTTTGTGTTCGCCACGTGGGGGCCGCGGCAAAGGTCGGTGAATGTGTCCTGTGTGTATGTTGTGATCGTCGTGCCTTCGGGAAGGTCGTTAATCAGCTCTACCTTATAGGGCTGGTCCTTGAAGATTTCCAGAGCCTCCGTCTTGCTCACTTCCTTGCGGATAAAGTCAAAGTTGCCTGCGAGGATCTTGCGCATTTCCTTCTCAACGGCCGGAAAGTCAGCTTCGGTCAGCTTGCGGTCGGCAGGAAATTCAAAGTCGTAGTAGAACCCGTTGTCGATGGCGGGTCCTATGGCAACCTTTGTCTCCGGAATCAATTTCAAAATGGCTTGCGCCATAACGTGTGCCAGACTGTGGCGTACAGTCTGAAGATTTTCATCAAGTGCCATACAATCACCTTTTTTGTTGCGAATTGCAAATTTTTTCTATAATATATGTTTTTTGCATATAATTCAAGTGGGGTGAGATTGTGGGAATTTGGGGCACGACGCATATTTACCGCGTGCTTATCTCATCACGTCTTCCAGAAGCTGCCAGTCGTCGCCGTCAATGTCATCGCTGAAATGCTCGGTGCAAATGCAGAGTTTTTGCTTTCGGTTGGTGCGGACAAATCCACCCTTTAGATTGACCTTTGAAAGATAGTTTTTGAGGACTTCAAATTTTCTGGGAGCGAAGTCGTCAAGATTCTGGCTCTGACCGCTTGAAGAAAAACCTCCCTTGGTTTCAATTATCCATATTCCTTCCACTGTGCCCACGACATAATCGGGGTAGAAGAGACGCATTTTGCCCGTGCCGTCCTTGTAGCAGACTGAATAAAACTCGGTTCCCTTGTCGCCGTTTTTGTAGAACCATGTAACGAAATCGCTATTCTCGCAAAACTCCTCAAATTTTCTTTCCGGCATGGAACGTACTTCGGCAGACTCACGGTAGTTGGCATAGACATTTTTGGAGTAGACTTTCTGAGCCTTGTCCGAACCGTCGTATGTGAAAAGACAGACCTGGGGAATATGGAAATCTTTTTCGACAATTTCCGACGGATCAAAGGTGAGCGTCCTCTGAGTCGCGTTTCCGATTTCCGTAATTGCCTCGTGAAAATCATCCTTGAGACGGTCTGAATTGTTGATTATAAAGGAATAAAGTTCCCTGGTTCCAAGATTCAAAAGGGAATATTTTCCTGACTGCACCTTTGGATTCTTGTAGAAAAGCCGACGGATGACGGTAATCATCTTTTCGTATTTCAGACTCAGCTCCACTCCAAGGATTCCGACCTCATGGTGAAACTGGCGGCCATGCGTGTGCGTGTTCAGGGGAATTGCAAAATCCGAGTCGTACATTCTGTTCATTTTTGAGGCGTCGAGGGTTTCTGTCTTTCCGATTTTTGCGCTCACAACAATCTTGTCGCTGAATACGTATCCTGTTTTTGACAGAAGAGTTTTGTTATCTTCGAACTTTTTGTTTCTGGCAAGGCCGTATTTTTTTTCGTAATGGTTCACGACGCTTTTCATTGTGTCCTCGGCATCGTTTTCGTCTATGACATCGGGGCGCTGCTGAGTTTTGAGAGTAATGTCCTTGTACTCATCCTTGAGCTGAATGTAAGTCGCGTCCCATGCTCCGTGCTGCAAGAATGCCTTGGCCCCCTCGGTGAACTTGTTGTCCCATGTGTAAAGGTAGCAGCTGTCCAGGGCGTTGTCTCCGTAATGGTGTGCGTTGGGCATACGGCGGATTCTTCCGAATGTCTGGATTTCAAATTTCTCTCCCTCGTGGTCACGCAGCTTTACGAGGATGTGTGCGCGGGGACAGTCCCATCCAGTTGCGACCGCCATCTTAAAAATGAGGGCTTCCTGTTCCGCATCGTTTGATTCAATCCCCTCCAGATTTTCGTGCCGGCTGAATTTGCTCTTTCCGTTTTCGCTGAGCCAGATTGCAAGCCTGTTGTTTTCGTAACTGATTTCATGATTTTCAAACCATGTCTGAACTTCATCCAAAAGAGAGTCTGAGGAATTGGGCATCTGAACGAGAATCAGGGGATTTACGTTTTCTCCATGCTCAAGGAATTTCTTTCGGAGCAGCCTTTGTTTTTCCAACGCCTTGTTCAAAAGATAAGATACCTGGGATTCTCCTTCAAGCTCGGTGATTTCGTTTGTCAGAATCGTGATGGGAAAGCCCTCGTTGATTATCAGCATCTTTTTGATCAGGCCTTCTTC
>JAEEGL014393446.1_pt1 | contig 142013 bp, 213 predicted proteins | sample 9134231 | NCBI WGS metagenome assembly JAEEGL01 (sample SAMN16246548, study PRJNA631951) | gut metagenome | biome: gut microbiome; feature: rumen; material: fiber-attached | host: Bos | place: Iran: Karaj | collected 2018-10 | reverse complement strand
GGAAGCTATTGTTTGTTGCACAAGTATTTCAAATTGTATTTACTTTGATAAGAATAGGGAAAGAACAGTTGGGGAATATGTAATTAATAAGTTTGTAAGCAGATTTGAATATCCACAGTATTTTGAGGGATTTTCTTCTATAGAAAGCTCCATAATGATTGTTATAATGTGCTATATGAATATTTTAATGACTGCGAAGACGATTGGTTTGACTATGATGATATTGGTAATTGGTTTATTGAGAAATATTGTAAAATGTGTTCCAAGCATATAGTAGAATGCAATAATAAAATTAAAGGTTTATTTTGCAAATATAATAATAGTGGAACTTGTGATAAAAAATCTTGTGACAGCGATATGTCAGAATATTGTTGGTGCAAAAATTTTTCTAAAGGCGGTGATGGTTATGGATAATAGTAAGATATATGATAGTACGATTAGAGAGTTACGAGAAGATTATGATAATGATATTCTTGATTTTTTGAAAAGTCTTGAGGAAAGAATCGAAATAGGAAATTATTTAAATGAAAAATATGCAAATAAAGTGATTTCTTCCTTTCCAGTTAATGTAGCTTATTTAAAAAAACAAAAAGAGATTCTTGAAGGAATGGTGTAATGGATAAATACGAAAAGCATAAACAGTTGTGTGATTATATGCATAATTTATATGTAAAGAAAAATAAGGATTATGGTGATAGTTTCCATATTAGTTTTATGGAAGAAGGAATGGCAATGCCAAGAATTAGACTTGGTGATAAATTTAATAGATTTAAGACACTAAGCAGAGGAAACGAAGCTAATGTGAAAGATGAGTCAATTAGAGACACATTGATTGATTTAGCAAATTATGCATTGATGACAGTTATGGAAATTGATAATACTATTGAAAATAAAAACGAATTATAAAAGGAGATAAATTTATGGATTTTACTGATTATAAGTATTGTACTACTTGTAGCAATTGCTGTGATGATAGTGATTATTGGGAGGTGAGAAGTATGCCTAAGAATTTTAGTTTTGCCGGTGGTTTTAATTTCTATGATTTTGAATCTGATGAGTGGCATGGTGTTTATATTGATAAGGTAATGTATTCTAATCCTGCTACTGTTGTGATGTGGTCTGATGGGACTAAGACAGTTACTAAGGTACATGGTGGAGATGTATATAATCCAGAAGTAGGTCTTATTATGTGTGTTCTGAAAAAGCTGTATGGCTCAACAAAGGTACATGATTTGCTCCACCAGTGGGTCCCTGAAAAGGCTTATTCTGATCGAGCGTGTATTACTGTAAAGGATGTTCGTAAGGCAGAAAAGGCTAAGAAGTAATCATGGTTACTAATTATGATACGGAAGATAAGTGATTGTCTTCCGTATTTTTTTCTTTAGTAATAAAAATAAACTAACTAAATTATCTATATTCTTTATCAAAATAGTTGAATTTTCTATAGTATATGGTATAATGATAATGTAAGATAAATCATGACTTTCTGATATGGAGGGCTTAAAAATGGCTAATAAGATTGGTCGTTGGGTTCCTGTACAACGTGTGTTTGTACCAAAAGTAGAATGTTGGGTTGGTGGTACTTTTAGGTGGGAAGAAGTTAAGAACATTGATGATGCTACTGGCATGCAATGTTCAGTATGCGGCTGTGTACTCTATATCTCAGAAGTTGGAAAACATTGTCCTATTTGTAAGGCAAATATGGCTTAGTACTGAAAAGAAGAAACTATAATGAAATTTATTAAAAATTCTTCCCCTTATAACACAGGAGGTTTAATATGGAAAGCATTACTTCTTACAACGGAATTGATTTCACCGACTTTCTTGAAGAAATGAATCTTTACTATAAAGATGCTGCGGATGCCTATGTTGCTTGCGATGTAGAAAAAGAAAGAGATTGCCTTAACGTGGCATATGGCATGAAGTCTGCTTTCCTGCTTATGTTTGGTGGTAAGCTCAATATTGTCAGAACCGACAAGATTACTGAACACATTATTATTGAGAGATAGATAAATTCTATTAGTGAGTATAATGTCATTAATAAAAAAAGGATATAATAATGAACACATATGATATTTATTATAAAGGAACATATATTGGCTATGTAAGCAGTGATTCAGAAGAAGATGCTTTTGGAAAGGCTGTAATTAAAGTTATTATCAGTAATGGACAATGTGACCGCAAAGATGTCCGTGTAGAAAAAAGTTTTTTCTAAAATGCTCCATAATAGTTGAATTCTCAGTATAATATGTTATAATACATAATGTAAGTAATCAATCAACTGCTGATTAAACAAGGAGGAAACAAATACTATGACCAAATGTTTATGTCATTGGTGTATCCATAATTTTGTTGATAATTCTGTTGGGTATTCTGAGTGTGCTGAGCAGAATTATATGACAGATATTGAATATCAGCAGTATGAAGAAAATGGTTTTCTTGTCAATTGCCCATATTTTGAGGAGGATAACAGATGAAAAAGTACATTGTGTATTATTGGGATGATGAAATTGCTATTATTCCAGCTACTTCTGTTTATGAAGCTTATGAAAAGGCTGAAAGAATTGTAATTGGTTTGTTCGGTGAGTATGATTCCGATGAGCTTTTTGTGGAGGAAGCTTAAATGAAATATCTTGTAAAATTTAAATATATTGATGACTATACAAATGTATGGAGTTATCAATCTGGTTCATTCTCTGCAAATAATGAGCATGATGCTGTTGAGAAGTGCAAGATTTGGTATGGACTTGGAATTGACTGTGCTTATCAAATTATTTCTGTAGAAAAGGTTTGATAATAGTTGAATTTTGGTAAATAATAATGTATAATATTTAAGAACGATATGCAAGTGTGCTGGAATTGAGGTATACGGGACGGTCTTAGAAACCGTTACCCAAATGGGATTGAGGGTTCGACCCCCTCCGCTTGCACCATAAATATTATTGTCAAAATATCGAAACTTGTTTCTTTACAGCCCTTTTCGAGGCACAATAATATCACATAAGTGCATAAGACTGCAAAGCAGGTCAGTCTCCAAGAATTGATGTATACATCGGTTCTGTTTTTACAACTGCCTATAATGAGTCAAATGATAGTTTGAATAATAGCTAACCTTCTATAAAAATGGAGTTATTCGGGAGTGTGGTAGTCACTTGTGAAGTACCGATAAAGAAAACCTACCAACTATATACACCCGTTGCATAGTGGCGAATGCACCACACTTTTAATGTGGCTATCATGGGTTCGAGTCCCATCGGGTGTACCATTATCCCGGCTCAAGGGGACTTAGACCTACCTCTCCAGGCATGCGCAGTAGGTTGTATAAAGTCTGTAGCATGCGACAATTATTGTAAGTAAAAGCTGATAAAGCCTGTGGTACAGCGACAATATTCGCCGGGGCCTAAAAACTACGGGTAGAATAATGCATGATTCTACATGTCCGAGAGCAGTTAGGGGACATATTTATAAGGTAATTATTATGACAAAGATTTATTTTAAAGATGGCTCAAGAGAAGAATTTATTTCTTCCGATTTGTTTAAAGCCGTAAATGAGTTTAGTGAAATTCTAAGAGAAAAGCTTGGAGACGATTCTGAAAGAATTTTTAGAGAAATTCTTTCTGATACTTTTGATTATGCTGTAGACACCTGCAACAATAATCTGGACCCTGATGTTGATTTATGGTTTTATGTTAAAAATCCGTTCTTTGAGTAGTTGAATTTTGAAAATAATGTGCTATAATATCAATGTAAGATAAATCAATTGATGGAGGTAATATAATATGAATAGAAGCAGAATTACTGATAGAAATGATTGGGTTGATATTTGGCAGGAAGATAAAGAAAATATTCTTTTTACTATGATTAAGAATATGGCTTCTGACCTTGAAAATGGCTATGACTATTTTGGAAAGTCTATTGTTGAGCAAAGAAAGACTATTGAGAATTATAAGAAGGATATTGATTCCACTTGGGATATGTTTAAGACCATGGATGAAAAAGAAGTTAATAGATGGTGCTTCTATGATTTGAAAAAGAGAGGGGCTATCTATTAATAGCTTGTCATTATATGTGGCTCCATAGTTCAATTGTGTAGAATGTCGGATTGTCTCTCCGAAGGTTAGGGGTTCGAGTCCCCTTGGAGTCGCCAGTCACCGTAAAGGTTGACTATTTTGTTCCTTATTGTTTAGTAAAACCGAATAAGGTATATCAGTAACCTTAGTTTGTCATGTGCTGATGAATTTTGACTACCCTCTTACTGTCGAGATTGGTAACAAAAGCAGAGGCGGGAACTGCCATAGTGCCATTATTTGAATGGGCATTTAGTTCAGTTGGGAGAACGCTTGATTTGCATTCAAGAGGTCATCGGTTCAAGTCCGATACTGTCCACCATATACGGCCATTATGTAATGGTAGCATAACAGACTTTGACTCTGTGAGTAGTTGTTCAAATCAACTTGGCCGTGGATTCACATGTTCTTAGCCTTCACGTGGCGTGAATTGTTTAAACTAATAAGAACACTAAATAGTGTGATATATTCCCAATAGTAGAGAGGGTTAAGCACACGGGTTTTCTAGATACCTTTCTCTACGATATAATTTGCTTCCTTCGTATAGTGGTTAGTACTAGAAATTTGTAATTTCTAAACAACAGTTCGATTCTGTTAGGAAGCCCCATATGCAGATATAGTGTAATTGGTAACATCTCTGCCCTCCAAGCAGATGTTGCGAGTTCGAGTCTCGTTATCTGCCCCAATAAATAAAGAAGGAGTAGCTATGGAAAACAAAACTTATTGGTTCATTACTGTAATGGAAAAATTAGAGAAAAATTCCAAAGGCTTTCTGAGTACTGGATGTACAAGGTGTTGGGGATTTTATTCTGATAAACAAGATGCCCTTAATACCCTCCATGAAAATCGTACAGACATTTGGGAAACTATTTATGACTATGCTGTTCTTGAAGAATACTATGAAGGTATTAGTAATTCAACCATGAAGCGTCAATTCTTTAAGTATGACAGAGAAAAAAATGGATATTTTGAGATTGAAGAACCAGAGTGTGTAAAGAATACTTGTGATTTTGCACTTGGTTGATATGTCGGATTAGCTCAGTTGGTTAGAGCACTTGACTTACATTCAAGGGGTCAGCGGTTCGAGTCCGTTACCCGACACCATTAAAAAATAAAATTTTTCCTCTGGTAGTTGAATTTATAGAAAATTGTGATATAATGTTATTGTAAGGTTGAGGTAAACAATATACCACACGGAGGAAATAAAAATGACTAATTATCTTAGAGAGCAGATGGTTAAGAAGCTTCATGAAGAGGATAAGGATTGGAACAATATTTGTAAAGCTCTTGGTCATGGGTGTCATTCGGTTATTTGTATGAGCAAGCCTGCTTTTTCTCTTACAGGAGAATATTCTATTGATTGTCTTACAGGCATTTTTAATGACTACTATGTTGCACAAAATTGGGCAGTAAACATGTTTAATGAGAGGTGCAAGCATAGTGAGGTAGTTGTTGTTTACTGTGATGGTGAGCTTTATAAAATTAAAGATGAAGAAAAATAAAGATAATAGTTGAAAATACTACATTATGTAGTATAATATAAAATGTAAAAAGTAAATATTGGGTGCTACGAAGCAGAGGTACTGGACATTATTTAATAATGGGCAATTACAATAAATTGTAAGTAAGCCGTTGGCCAGAGAATGACGAGAAAGCAGCTGTAGTAAATGGAGTGAGATGAACAGCCCAATATTTACATAACTATTGGTATGATATAAAATGTAAATTAAATTTAGTAGTGAGTATAAAGCCATATTAAATATGCTATCATGTACAAACTAATTTCAATGGAGTCCGTACAACTCCGAAATTGGCGATAGCAAAGATTAGAGTAATTGGTGTAGGCGGCAGCATCTGGCCGGAAGCCAGGGGAATAGGTTCAAGTCCTATTATTCTCGTTTGAAATCTTTTAAAAATATTTGATATGAAAAAGCAGATGTCAAAGGATGGATTATTAAGCTTGTTATAATAAGATGGCCACTTGTTATAACCTTCTGCTCCCATAGGTGAAAGTCCTATGGCTAAATTTGAAAATTATTAAGGTGAGAAGAAAATGAATATCTATTTGGTTAGAAGAACTGATGATTGGGGTTATGATCAATACGATAGTTTCGTATGTGTTGCTGAGTCAGAGGAACAAGCTAAATTATTAAATCCTCATTATGATCCTTATTTTGAAGATGAAATGTTTTATAATTTTAACGAGAGATGTTGGTGTTGGGTAAATTCTCCTGATTTGCTGGAAGCGATTAAAATTGGAGTTTCTGATGAAGACAAAGTAAGAGTTATTTTAGCATCTTATAATGCTGGATAATTAAATATGCGGCTGTGTTGGAATAGGTAGACAAATCGGTCTTAAAAACCGCTGGTGATAACACCGTGCCAGTTCGAGTCTGGTCAGCCGCACCACAGTGCGAACGACTGAACGCACATTAAACCGGCGATGCGCAAGCCTTGGTTATGCCAGAACGCAAGAGGTCATTTTAAACAGAATGTTTAGGCCTTACATTCTTTGGATGCTCTTAATTCATAATGGCTAATTTAATTGATAAATTAGTAAAAACAATATAAAGATTAGATGTTTATGAGAGCTTTTATCTAATCAATTTAATATGGGCAAGTAGCATTGAGGAATGCGTGGCTAAGCCTACCTGGGGAAATTGGTTCGACTCCAATCTTGTCCACCATAATTTATATTGTTTAAATGCTCCTCTAGCATAATGGTAGTGCATTAAATATTTTCTTGAACAATCAATTTAAAATATAGCTAAATTATATGAAAATATAACATATAATGGAGATGTATTTTAAATGACAAGAGCAAAAATAAAGTGTGAATTATGCGGTAGAGAGATAATTGTAAACAATTACTCAAGGCATTTAAAAGGTCATGAAAACGGAAATTTTGATAAATTTAATAATATGATTCATTTAGACCATGATGACTTATTTTGCAAGTATTGTGGAAAAGAATGTAAGAATAAAAATTCTCTTGCTCAACATGAAATAAGATGTAGAGAAAATCCTAATCATAAAGATAATAGTCTTTTAACTTATAATAATAAGTTAAAAAACAGTGAAGTGTTACCTTGGAACAAAGGGTTAAGTAAAGAAACAGATGAAAGAATTAAAAAGTATACTGAAACTTATCATAAAAATCATAAATTAGGTTTACATAAAAAATCAAACGATTGGTTAAATGATACACAAAAAAGAAATTTAGCTGTAGAAAAATTAAGAATTAGTGCTTTAAAAAATCATTTAGGTTGGTCAAATACTGGTAAAATAATTGAATATAAAGGCGTTAAATTAAATAGTTCTTATGAATTAAAAGTTGCACAAGAATTAGATAGTAATATGATAAGATGGGAAAGACCGGGTGGGATTCCTTATATTGATAATAAAGGTAAGTTTCATAACTATGTGCCTGATTTTTATTTACCAGATTATGATATTTATTTAGAACCTAAAAATAGTTATTTAATAGAAAATATTAATACTTATTTAGGGTTTTATGATTTAGATAAATTAAAGTGGGCATCTGAACAGAACAATGTAAAGATAATTCTTTTAACAGTAGATGAGTTAACATGGGATTCTATAAAGAAAAAAATTGATAATGAAGAGTTTATTTAAAATAATTATTTTAAATAATAGTTAAAATCTTGGTGTAAGTCAATGGGAGACTAGGCGACTTATAATCGCTCAATGGTGGTTCAAATCCACCCATCAGGACCATCTCCAGATTAGAGCATGATCTCGGTTCGAGTCCGAGGGGGAGTACCAAGCCAGCTTTAGTTAATATTCATTCTTGGCTTTAAATAAAAAATGAATATTGGGTGGAGTAATTGCCCATCAGTACATAAATAGCAATTTATATGGCACTGTAGACGAATTGGTAGAGTTACCAGCCCTTCAAGCTGGAGTTTCCGGGTTCAAGCCCCGGTAGTGTCACCATAAAGACTTTTTCTGCAATGATATTGGTTAAATAAAAATACTTGAAAAATTTTTAGAAATGGTTCAAATCCATAAAAAGTCTTGGTTTAATAGATACTTACAGCAAATTATGATAATGAAAATAATTTTAGGGACTCTTTGTTTAAGTTCGATTCTTAATCTCCCGAATAATCGGTAGATAATTTTAAAGTATCTTGTTTATATAGAGGATGTGGTGTAATGGTAGCACTCGTCACCTGGGCTGACGAAGAGCGGTTCGAGTCCGACATCTTCTACCAAATATATCTTTTAAAAGAAAACAAGCCAGTATGGTGTAATGGAAAACATCTCCCGCTTCTAACGGGATAATGAGGGTTCGACTCCTTCTACTGGTGCCACTTAAATTATAATTTTAATAGGAGAATATAATTTGAAAAACTATCCTGAACTAAAGGTAAAGCTTTTAAGCGATAAGGCTAAAGTGCCAACAAGAGGAACTGCTGGGTCTTCTGGCATAGATGTTTACACTCCGATTGATTTTGTTATACACCCAATGAGTGATATTGTAGTCCCAATTGATGTTGCTATAGATATTCCGTATGGATGGGATTTGACAGTTTGTAACAAATCTGGTGTTGCCACTAAGAAGCACCTCTGTAAGGGTGCTGAGATTATTGATAGTGACTACACAGGAAACATACTTATCCACCTATTTAACCATTCAAGCTATCCACAAGAATTTAAAGCTGGCCAGAAGATAGCACAGTTAGTTATGAGAGAGGTTTGGATGGGGGATGTGGTTTTAGTAGATGAAATAGAAAAATCGACTGAGCGTGGTTCTGGTTGCTGTGGGAGCACAGGGGACAGTTGATATATATAGCCCTATGTAATATAATATTTTTGTATTACATAGGGTATTTCTTTAGGAGATGATTATATGTTAGTAAACTTTGTAGATAAACAGATTAAAAATACAATTAAAAACACTGATTTTTGTTCAAAAGATTATGCGTTCTTAGATGAAAATGAACATTTAGGAAAAAATATTTGTCTTCTTACATTAGGCGGGAGCTATTCTTATGGGACAAATGTGAAAGGTTCTGATATTGATATTAGAGGAATTGCAGCCAATAGTGTTTCAGATATTTTAGGATTAACTAATTTTGAACAAGTTGTAGATGAAAATACTGATACAACTGTTTATGCTTTTAACAAAATTATTAATCTTCTAATGAATTGTAATCCTAATGTGTTAGAAATGCTTGGATGCTTGCCTGAACATTATCTTTATTTGAATGATATTGGCAGACAGCTTATTGAAAATAGGAAGCTTTTCATTTCTCAAAAAGCCATTCATTCTTTTGGTGGGTATGCAATTCAGCAGTTGCGGAGACTTGAGAATGCAATTGCAAGAGATAAACTTCCACAGAGTAAAAAAGAAGAGCATATTCTTGAAACTATTAATGAAGCTATGACCACTTTTGTTGATAGATATGAAGATTTACATGGTGGAATTATTCCATTTATCGGCAAATCTAATAAAGAGGATTTAGACACAGAGATTTTAATTAATGTAAATCTAAATAGTTATCCTCTAAGAGATTTTACAGCGGTTATTAATGACATGAAAACTATTGTAAGAGACTATGATAAGCTCAATGGGAGAAACCATAAGAAAGATGATGCTCATTTGAATAAGCATGCCTCCCATTTACTAAGACTTTATTATACTTGTATAGATATTTTTGAAAAGGGCGACATTATAACATATAGAAAAAATGAGCATGATATTCTCATGAAAACAAGAAATGGCTATTTCATGAATGAAGATGGCACATATAAAAATGAATTTTTTGATATTCTAAATGATTTGAAAAATAGATTAGAATATGCTAAAGCTAATACTTCAATTCCAAAGACACCGGATTTCAAAAAGATTCAAGATTTTGTTATTGCAATTAATAGAAAAATTGTTCAAAACAACCGATAATTGAGCTAAATTATATTGTAAAATATTAGGTAAATAGGAGTTAATTGATGTATAAGATATTTTTCAAAACAAATGATGGCTTAATTATATGCGAATGCGAAAAAATAAATTATTCCTATAAAGATAGTTGTGTTCATATTACAGATGGAATTAGAAGCTATAAATGCGGGATGGGAGAGTCTGAGATAAATAGTTTACTAATATCTGGTGTTAAAAATGGGTATATCCTATTTGAAGATAGAAATTTTACAATTGAATGAAAGGAGAGTAATTAAATGGCAGAAGTAAATATAGGCAGTAATTCCATCGTCAATGCTGATAATGCTGTAGTAATTGTATCAAATGGTAGTGACAGTGATGATGCTGTAACTCTTAGTAAAACATTACAATATATTTATACAACCGTACAGGACAATATTTATGCACAATCTTTAAAACAAGAGAACCATACAAATTTTGATGTATTCTATTTATATGGCATTGGATTAACTGTCTATGAATTTGTTAATTTCTTGCAAAGTAGAGGCTATATTGTCACATTCAAGGAAATTGATGGGTCAACTACTGTTGAAGGACAGTTTGAAAATGATGCAGACATTAAAGCTGATCTATATAATAAAGATACGAATGTGCATGGCATTAAATTTGTTGATGTTGACTGGACTGTTACAGGACCCACATCTGATTATGTTATAACTATAGCTGAGCCAAGTACAAGTCTCCCGCCCTATGAGGGTGAGGTAGAATATCCAACTTAAAAAAATTGTTCTCAATAGTTGAATTTTAGAAATTACATGATATAATATCATTGTAAGATAAATTTGGCAGGTTAAAGTCCTGTCAGGGATGTTGAACACACCCGCCATTGAAAAGTGGTATCTCAAATTGATAGTGGTGTGATACCAGTCTGAGGGTTAAAAAGCTGGCTTTTGGTCGCAGTGTAGAAATACACCCAGCAAAGAAAGATAAAGACCATAAAATTTGGGAGGTTAATTCATCCGGCGGTGAACCTTGTCTTGAAAACAAGTGGTACGTGACGAGCGTATGGGGATCGACACCTCAGCCTCCCGCCAGCGGGGATTGGAGCAAATTATCCGGAGTCCCAGTGTCAAGTAGTATATACACAATAAAAATAGAGTACTAAAGTACACAGTACACGAAATTGTTGTGACGAAAACGACAGGCCAATATCCGGGATGTGCGGTTTTCCGAGTAACCTAAAACTCGCCATAAATGGGTCGGTAGAGTGTAATTGGTATCACCCCTGACTGTAAATCAGGTTCCTCTGGACATTGTTGGTTCAAGTCCAACTCGGCCCACCAAAGCTATCAGAAGGGTTCGTTCAACTCGGAGCACGTGGTGTGCAACTTCATTCCTGGAAGCAATGAAGAAGGAAGGTTTAACTCCTTGGTGTAGAGGTGCATATCTGGTAGGCTTCCTCCATTTAAATTATATATATGGGCAAGTGCCTGAGTAAACAAAAGGGCTGGAACCATTGTAAATCTTGGACAAGGTTTCAACAGCAATAATTATGGACAGTAAATCCAGTGCTGAAAAGCTACGTAGGTGTAAATCCTATCCTTGCCCACCAAGATAGGAAATCTGCATTTGTTACTAATATGGGCAGACATGTAAGATGTGATGGTTCGGCTTACAAAAATAATATGACTTCTTAGTCTAGTTGGTAAAACGGTGGATTGTTAATCCACATAGCGTAGGTTCGAGTCCTACAGAGGCCGCCATTGCCCCCTTTTTCGCCTGGCATTAGCCAACAAATAAACAATAAAGCACTGTAAAAATCCTCCTTTCTTTTTTGTGATGCTTACCTCCTTGTAAATTTACCTCCTTTCTTGTCAGTGCCTGGCGATTTTATAAAGTACTTGGAGAATAGTAAAATGATTAATAAAGATGAAATGCTGAAGAAAATTGATAATATGCCAATAGAAGAACTTCAAAAACTTATTTGTCAAGCTTTAGATGAAAGCGGGATTAAATATCACTTTGGTGGTAATGAGATTTCAATTGATGGATATTCACTTGGTGAGTTCTTCAATCAGTGCTTAATTGCAATTAAAGAACATAGATAATTAATTATATCGCAGGTTGGAGGAGTTGGTCCCTTGTTGGAGTCATTGTCCAAAGACATTCGTTCGAGTCGAATACCTGCAAATTTGACAAAGTACAAGCTTTCACGTAGCGTCAAATGTTTTTACTAATTGTACTAAAATTAAAAGGTATATTAACTGAATAATAGTTAATATACCTTTTTCTTTTTGTAAAATATAATAGAGGTAATAGAAATTGAGGATTATTGATAGAAATTTATTAAAGGATTTCTTAAACAGATCATCATCTAATACTGTATGTGAAGCTGCTGTTCACACGCTTTTTATGATGTATGGTTTTGATAATGAGGAAAATAAAGAGGAAATAAAAAATGAAGAAGAATGAATTTATAGTTCTTGTTGATATTGATGATGTGCTTGAAGACCTATGCCCCGCATGGGTAGATTGGCTAAATAATAAGTATGACTTATCTGTATCTGTTGACGATATTGATGACTGGGATATTTCTAAATTTTTTCCATACCTACAAAAAGTAAAAGTTTTTGAGCCTCTATATCAAGAGCATTTTTGGTATACAGTTAGAGTAAAACCTGGGGCAAAGGAATATTTAAAGCGGTTATATGATGAGGGGTTTAACATTTATTTATGTACCAGCACAGACTACAGAAATGTAAAATCGAAGTATGAGGCAATAGTTGAAAGATACTTCTCATTTATTAAATGGAAAAAAATTATAGTGGCAGACAACAAACAACTGATAAATGGAAATGTTTTAATTGATGATGGTGTACACAATCTAGAAAACGGAAACTATAAAAAAATATTAATGTCTGCCCCATATAATAGAAGCTATGATGCTAAAAGTAATGGTATGGTACGTGTTGACAACTGGGAAGAGGTCTATCTTACTGTAGAAAGGATGTTTGACGAAGAAAATGAGTTGGAAAACAGCACAAGAAAGGAATCGGAGACTGGTTAAGCTTTATAATCTGACAAAAACTTATTATGGTAGAGGTGTTTGGTTAGACGATAGTGGTAAGTATAAAAGGTACTATATAAGTGGCCATGGCAAAAAGAATAACTATGTTAAATGGGCAAAAAATCAATCAAGAAAAAAATTTAGAAGATTCGATGTAGATTACCCCATTAATAATAGAGGGCATTTTAAAAGAGTGTATGATCTTTGGTGGGAGATATACTAAAGCATGAAAAATCTTTACATGGTTTATTGGAAGCGTGGAGAAAAGAAAGCTCTCGTAATGGGAAAAGACGAAGAAGAAGCTATCAAAGAAGCAAGAAGATTTTGTGGCAAACACACAGATATTTATAGGGTTGATAAAATAAATTTAAGCTGTAATCAATAGGAAAACTAATTTTTTAGTTTTCCTATTTTTTTATTAATAATAGTTGAGTTTTATTATATGTGTGCTATAATAAGAATGTAAGATAAATCAGTAAGCATCGTGTAGGTGTTAATATGGTGGGGGCAATAGTTTCTGCGGAATTATTAACACCTACCCCAATTAAAAGGAGATTATATTATGACTAAGTATATTATTAAAATTACTAATGTTGCCAAAGATAGTAACACTTTTTTGCAGGTGATACACATGTCTATTATTATGGAAAAAAGGAAGAGCTTGTTGGGGATGAAGTATTTAATACTGGTGATAGCAGCTACCCTTTAATTGGAATGGATTATTTTAATTTCTTAGTGCATGAGTATGGCTATAATCGTGCTTGTGATGCTAAGAGAAGCTGGCTTTATAAAAACCCGGCTAAAAATAGAGAATTTTGGGAAGATGAAATTATTGAAATTATTAAAGTGGAGGTAAATTAAAATGGGTTACGAAAGCAGACTTTATATTGTTAATAAGCATGAAAAGTTTTCTCTTAAAGATAATAGGTGTTGGGGTGAGGTTATTGCTATGTTTAACCTTTGCAAAGCTTATGGTGTTAGTGATAAAATGAGATATTACCCGGAAACTGATTGCTATATCTATTCTGAAGATGGAAACACTCATATTGTTGAAGATGATTATCATGATATTATGGGTGAAGTCCCTATTGATGATGCAATTAAGATTATTGAGGAAGCTTCTATGAATGATAACTATAGGAGATATGCACCTTGTCTTGCACTTCTTAAGTCTTTTGATAAGAGTCAGTGGGGAAATCTTGTTGTACTTCATTATGGATATTAACGAAGGGAGATAATAAAAATGATTATTCACGAAAATACTAAGAACTTTCTTACCTCTTTTGAGGAACTTTCTGTCGGGGATGTTTTTAAGGATGAAATGGGTGATGGTCATTATTTTATGCGGATTGACAATATTAATGACGGTTATCGAGATTATAATTGTGTAAATTTACACGATGGTGGCCTAGACTGCTTTTATGGCACCAACACAATTAGAAAAATCGACACTGCAAAGTTGGTTGTGGAGTAATAATAAAATGATTGTTTGGGTTGTATTTGAATGTATTTATGATTGGCCCGAAGCTGGCGGTGGTAGTTTTATGAAAAAAATTTTTCAGAACAAAGATGATGCAGAAAAATATTGTGAAAAAATGAATAGAGAAGCAAAAGAAGATGAAGAAGATATTTCCTACTATGTAGAGCAATGGAAAGTACTTTAAAAGTAAATTAAAGGAGGAAAATTATTATGAAAGTTTATCTTGTTTTTTCGGCTATTTCTGGTTTCAATAAGGTTTTTTCCACTATGGAAAAGGCAATTACCTATATTGAAAATTTTGTAAATAATAACCCTATTGATATGAAGTACGAGTATTCTGGACACTACACCGATATGGACACTATGGAATATTCTTATATTAATCCCATTAGTGGAAAAAGAGAAATTGTTTATTTCTATATCCATGAAGCAGAAATTGATGCAGAATAAGGAGGAAAATAATATGATGTACTATTCCATTGAATTTACCGTAGATGATGAGCAGAATGCCACATTCAGTACTGTTGTCAAGGCAAATAATCCGGAAGAAGCATCCGATACCCTTATTGAGTATTGGACTAAGATGGGTAAGATTATCACTATTAATTCTATCAAGGTATATCATTTTCTTGGATATAAGCATGATTAAGGGGGCTTAATTATGAGATTATGGCATAAAGATTTGATTCCTATTCTTCCCAATAGACAACTTATCGGGCAGTGGAGGGAGTGCTGTGCAATTGCAAAAGCGATTTCAGAAAATGGCACTCCAAACCACATTTTAGTTAATAAAATCATGGATTTTCCACTTGAGCACTTTGCCACTTATTCAAGGCTTATTTTTACTGAAATGATTAAGCGAGGCTATAATGCAAATTTTTTGAAATTCAAGAAATGGATTTTTGAATACAATCCTATTAGCTTTGAAGAATTATTTTCAAATTGGCACAATGACCATTATTTTCTTCAATGTTATTATAATTTGCAAGAAAAATATGAATGTGGTGGTATTTCAGAAGAAGAGTGGAAGAAAATTGACAAACTGTTTGAAGTAAAACTTTTTGACAACATTTAAGGAGGATTAAATAAAATGGAAAATAAGAACAATGTTTATGAAGAAATTAAGAGCTACCTTGAAAGCCTTAATGAAGACAGCTTGCTATACATTTATAACAATTACCTTGAAAATGAAGACAAGTATGACGATTCAATCTACAGCATGGAAGATTTTGATGAAATCCTTGATGGGGTAAGCCCCTGGGAAATTGCCAGAATGTGCTTTTATGGAGACTTTAAGCCTGCTGACAGATTCTTTAAGTATAATGGCTATGGAAATCTGGTCTCTATGGATTATGTATCCAGTGAAATTGATATTGATGATATTGTGCGGTATATCATTGATAATAACGACTCCCTTTACGATGAAGCAATTGAAGAAATTTTGGGTGATTATGGAAACGAGGAAGACGAAGAATGAACTATTATATTTCCGATCTTCATTTTGGACATGGGAATGTTATTAAATTTGATGGTAGACCATTTGAAACCATGCAAGAGATGGAAGACACTATCGTAAAAAATTGGAATAATAGGGTTACAAAGGATGATACTGTCTATATCCTTGGCGATTTTTCTTGGGAAAAGGAAGATGGCTGGATTAGAGTGCTGAATAAGTTGAATGGCCTTAAAGTTCTTATTAAGGGAAATCATGACCTTAAAAATATGTCTAATAGCCTAAAGAGAAAATTTACAGACATTAAAGACTATAAGGAAATTACAGATAATGGAAGACATGTAATTATGTGCCACTATCCTATGCCGTTTTATAAGTCTAATTATAATGATAATAACTATCATCTTTATGGACATCTCCATGTAACCCTTGAAGAAGATTTAATGAAGGATATTAAGAAGTTGATTGATAAGAAAGATGATAGGGGTAACTCTAAGAATAGGGTGCACTTTGTAAATGTTGGCTGTATGATGCCTTGGATGGGTTACACACCGAGGACATTAGATGAAATTATTAAGTCTCAAGGATGGTAAATATGAAGACAACAAATAAGTATTGGATTTATCTTGAAAACCTTAGAAAGTCTGGTATTACTAACATGTGGGGTGCTTCCCCCATATATTGCTGAAGAGTTTGGAATTAGCATCGAAACTGCTAATGATATTCTTGTTGATTGGATTAAGAATTATAACCCAGAGGATTACTAAAATAAAATATAAAAAATCTCTCTATAATAGTTGAATTATCAATACAGTATGATATAATGTTATTGTAAGGTTGATAAACAAACACTTAATAAAATTTTTGGAGGTAAATATTATGAGTGCAAATGTTGAACAGATTGCATACGTGTCTAATGAAGCTAATGGCAGATTTACACCCTGGCATGGTCTTGGTACTCCTGTTGCAGAAGCTATGACTTCTGCTGAGGCACTTCGGCTTGGTGGGCTTGATTGGGAGGTTAATCCTAAGCCTGTTTTCACTGAAACTGGCCTTGAAATTCCCAACTACAAGGCAAACACCCGTAGCTCTGACAATTCTGTTCTGGGCATTGTAACTGACCGTTACAAGGTTGTACAGAATAAGGATGCTTTTGCTTTCACCGATGCCCTTATTGAAGAGGGTGGTGTTAGATACGAAACTGCTGGCTCCCTGAGAAATGGTAAGACTATCTGGCTCCTTGCCAAGATGCCTGAAAAGAAGATTCTTGACGATAAGTTTGACCCTTATATTTGTTTTACGAATTCTCACGACGGCACTGGTGCTGTTAAGGTATGCTGTACACCTATCCGTGTCGTATGTCAAAATACACTGAATATGGCACTCTCTTCTGCATCCCGTAGCTGGTCTACCAAGCATGTAGGTGATATGGCATATAAGCTGGAGGAAGCCCGTCAAACTTTGAAGCTTGCTAACAACTATATGGCAAAGCTGGATGAAGAAGCTGATAAGCTGGCTAACATGAAGATTTCTGAGGATGAAATCCATAAGATTCTCGATGAAATGTTCCCCATTAATGAGGATAAGGACAGTGACCGGAAGAAGGCCAATGTCGAAAATGCAAAGAATGAAATCATGATTTGCTATATGGCTCCTGACATTGCAAAGTTCCTTGGAACCAAGTATGGATTCCTCAATGCTGTCAGTGATTGGGTTGGGCATTCCACCCCTGCTCGTAACACTGCAAGTTATCGGGAGAACAACTGGGGCCGTATTATTGATGGACATCCCATCTTTGATTTGGCTTATAACCTTTGTACTAAGAGTGCTTAATGCACTCTTAGTACCATAATGAGAGGAACACACATTATGACATTTTCTGAAAATATTTCTAATTTTCTTGATTTTTGCAGAGAAACAAGCGTGAACTACAGAGCCTATGAAGAGATTGAAAAGAAATGCTGGGATGCCACACAGGACTGCCTCCACCAATTAGAATTTGGGGAATATAAAGATAGACGGAAGACAGCAACACTTCTTGCAAATATCCGTAAATATCGTAGATATTATAAAGAAAATAGGGAAATTATGGAGGAACTTTACAACTTCATGCAGACACCAGAATTTATTAAATTCCATAAATTGGCTACAGAAGTTCTTGGAAAGACAAGAAAAGTGGAAAGCAAGAAATCTAATAAGAAATATAATATCAAAAGGCTTAAAGGGCTAGACTTTTTAGAAAAAACTTTTAATATTGGAGAACATGTATGAAACTTTGGATTGATGATATTCGTGAAGCACCAGAAGGATATGTTTGGTGCAGGAGTGTTGGTGAAGCAAAATTTTGTATTAATAGAAGCGAAGCTATTGATATGAATGGGGCAAGATTTGAGCCTATTGAGTTAATTGACATTGACCATGATGCCGGTTATTATGCTTGGGATGGTGGAGACTATATTAAGCTACTTGATTGGCTTGAGGAAACTGGAAAAAATTATCCAATTAGAATTCACAGCATGAATCCTGTAGGTGTGGAAAATATGAGAGCAATTATTCAAAGAAATAATTGGAAGGAGATTTGAAAATGGTTGTAGAAGGTATTATTAAGTCTAACAAGGGTTTTTATGTAGGCGATCCTTGTTATGTTCTTTCTGATGAAATTTACCATCATTTTTGGGGAGCAGTGTGCCATTGGGAAGACGGTATTCACAGTGTCCCTGTAACAGGGGAACAGTTTGCTGTAAGTGGTACTGCTTATGGGGATGGAGAATTTTTTGATGAGTATGGTAGAGCTTATGGTGTAGATTCTGGTACTCTTAGCATCATTCCTCTTGAACTTGTTGAAGATATTAGTCATGCGAAGGATTGTGGATATGTGACCGAAAAGCCTGGTTCTGTTGACCTCTGTTTCTATAACGGTCTTTTCACAGTAAATTTTGGATATGAGAAATTTACTATTGACACAAATGACAGTTGTGAAGAAGAGGATTTTGATGATTGGGATGAAGATGAAGAATATGATGAAGAAAATGAAGAAGAATAGCTTTTAGTAGTTGAATTATAAAAATTATATGCTATAATATTATTGTAAAAAATAAATTTTGGAGGTAAATAAATATGTTTAAGTTTGCTATGACTAAGGAAGAAATCGTTTCTACTGTTACCAATCTTCGTAACGGTACTATGGCTCGTATTGAGTATGTAACTGAACTTCCCGTTAAGGCTGAATTTGCCAAGCAGGGCTACAAGATTCTTAAGGTTACTGAGACTACTGCTCGTTTTGGCGTTAAGTATGCTAATCTCTCTGCCGTTAAGGAGAAGCAGGAATCCAGTAAGTCTGAAAAGACTAACAACTTTGAGTGGGTTGTTGAAAATAAGCTTGCCCATAATACTAATACTGGTAAGGATTATATTCGGTTTGCCCCTCTGAAGAAGAGCGGTTCTAATAAGCACACTAATCTTATCTTCGTTGACACTACTGGAAAGTATTTTTCCTTTGATGGTAAGGAACTTCCTGTTGATTTTAAGAATATGGTTCAGAACTCCCATTGGAACAAGAAGCATGAGACTCCTGACATTCAGACTGTTCTTCTTGAGAATGTAATTCTTCTCAAGACGAAGAGTGCTAAGTAAGTATGTAATTAAATAAGGGATAGATTACTCTATCCCTTACTTTGTTTAATAAGATAGAAAGGAATTTATAAAATGAACGAAAATGACATTAAGATTAAGATTATTAAATCTATTATTGATGGGTACTATGAATATTCTGATCCTAAAAAAGAATACACAGAAGCTATTGTTGATTGTGTATTTGAGGTAATTAATACTAATATTAGTGAAGGAGATAAAGATAATGACAAGATTTGAAAAAATGCAAACATGGGATTCAGCACAGTTGGCTGACTTTATTGTAGCTGTTGTGAAAAACACAGTTAGAGATTTTGCAAAAACTACTAATGAATTTGATGATGTTCGTTGGGAAGTTATTGCACAGCATTATACTGATTTTCTTAACGAGGAAGACGAAGAGTAATGATTAGTTGTGAAGGGTATAAAATGTTCCGTGGAAAAATGAACATTATCCCTAAAAATCCAAAGTTCCCTTGTCAAGAAATTGAAGCTGTGTGGCTTTATAAGCCTGAGTATGACTGTTGGTATGGAAAGGGTAACAGCTATCCTGCCGAAATTTGTGAGGTAGTGGAGGATAGAACAGAATGATTTACAATGTATATAATGAGGTTGTTTGCGACTATAATTGTGAAAATTGTGATGTAGTTGAAAGTTGCACTGATAAGATAGAATCAAATAATATGAATAAATATAATAAGAAAGTTGTTGAAAGAATTAAGAAAATTTTTGCAGAATATAATATTAAAGATGCAGAAGGAAAAGATTTTTACTCATACATTGCAAGCATTATTTATAATAAACCTTATGAAGATTGTTTGGAGTTTTATGATAATTCAGAAAAATTAGAAAATTTCAATACAAGTGGAAAAGAATTAAGGATGCGAGTAAAGCAAATGTTAATTCCAATTATAATTGAATACGGTGGATTATTTGAAGAATAAAAAATAGTTGAATTAAATAAACAAAGTAGTTGAATTAAATAAATAATATGTTATAATGATAACACAATCTAAAAATAAAGGAGATAAATAAAATGACTAATAGGATGTTAAACAGTGCCACCTTTCTCAGATGTGTTATCATTTTCCTTTTAATTGTTCTTATCTTCGTTACGATTGCTCTTGGTAGGAATGATTTTGAAGGAGAGGATTTCCATAAGGAAGAATATGTAGTAAAATATCAAGATACTTTGTGGTCTATTGGAAAACACTGTGTTGGAGAAAGTGTTGATGTAAGAGAATGGATTAGTGCCATAAAGAGTATCAATAACATTGGAAATGATATTTACCCCGGACAGACTATTGTTGTGTATGTTTTAAACAAGTAGCTGTGAGAGCCACGAGAATGCCCTACACTAAATTTTTTTCTTAGGGTATGTAATCACCCTACCAAAGCAATTTTATTTAATTCTGGGGCATTCTCGTGGCTGACAGAACAAAGCACCACATCCGAGGCAACTGCCATGCTCATTGTGTGCTTCTTTTTTCTTCTTTTTCTTCTTTTTTCTTCTTTTCTTTTTATACCAACAAGTGATATATTCCTTGTTAAACTAAAAAATTCGTTAATATTATTCTATATAATCTAATATTTATATTAGATTATACCTTATTGTTAATATAATATATATATAATATAATAATATAAATAAATAAGATTAAAGAAAAAGAAAGAAATATATAAAGAAAGAAAAAGAAGTTTTTCAATTAGAGCAACTAAATACTTGAACTTTTTGTAAATTTTGTTAATAAGTTGTGAACAAACTATTTCTTTGTATTAGTTATGGCACATAAAGCCTTTCAGTTACTTTTTGATTGGGTGAAAACATAATTGTCCTATAAATGGTACAGATAAGTGTATCTTATTAGGATGAAGATATAAAAAATTACAAAATGTAAATAATTTTTGAAAAATGCTAAAAATTTTAGCTAAATTAAATAATGTTGAAATTTGAAAGGTGATTTTAGTTATGATTAAAGTTATTGATTTGATTAAGTGGGCAGAAAGAATGACTGTAGAGCGGAGTAGTAAGGTTCCTAATGGATACATTAGAGGACAAGACTTGCATGATTTGGCTAAGCTTATCAAGAAAAAGGAGCCTAAAGATTTCAATCTTGAAGACCTGGGAGATAGGTTTTGATGAAGGTATTTCTTAGTTTTCCAATGAGCGGTAAGTCTTATGAAGAATTAGTTACAGAGAGAAATTCTATTATTAATCAATGCAAGCTATATTTTTCTGAAAATACTCATTACATTGATACTGTATTTGATGACCCAGATTATAATTATAATGACCCTCTTTATTATCTTGGGAAGTCTATAGAAGCTATGGCTGATGCTGATATTGTAGTATTTGCTCGTGGCTGGGAATCTGCAAGAGGTTGTCTAATTGAGAAGCAGTGTGCTTCTAGTTATGGAGTCCCAATTTTGATTTTATAAGTAAGCAGGTGATTTTTTGTTATTTATTAGTGATGAGACATTTGATAAATATTTGAAGCAAAGATATTTTGATAATATATACCCTTGGCGGGTTTTTGGGGCAGAGGATATTATACTTACATCCTTTGATTCTTGGAAATATAATTATGAACAAAATCCTAATGCGTGGTATTTTGTTGTAGATGATTATTTCTATGCATCACATAATTATATGTATTTTCCTTATATGAAGACTGAGGAAAAATATACTAATTCTTATAAAATTGTGAAATTTTTGACAAAAAAGGATTATAAGAAGTTTTTTAGATATTATAGAAAACATATAGTGAATAAGAGGAGTGCTTGAATGGAAAAAGATGTCTACTACAGCAGAAAATATTTAGAAAAATATTTTAAAGAAAACTACCCGATAAATTGGTGTATGTGGTTGAATGATGTTTTTAATAAGTTAGATGCAACCTCTATTATTGGTGTAGATTTATCCTCTCAGGAAAGGAAGTAGTTAATGAGAAAATTATTTAGTGTATTTATATGTGCAGTAGTTTGTATTAGTTTAATGATGACTGTTTATGCCCATCCTCCAATAGATTCTGAAGGGTCATTGGAGGACTTTTTAACATGTGATGATGCGGATGGAAATAATAGTTGTCCATATAGTGACGGTGATATAAATATTATAGCAAGGATCGTAAATGGTGAAGTTGGTGGTATTTGTGGGGATGTTACACTAACTTATGCAGATGGGACAAAGTTAATAACAGATGCATGTACATTACATAAAATTCATGCGAGAATAGTGGATAACCAGGTTAAGAGCGATATGTTCCCAAATAGTGTTTATAAATGTGCCAAGCAATGTTGGAGTAGCAGCTATGCAAATACTAACTATAGTTCGTCAAGTCAGTGGCAACATTGCCGAGAAGATGTTTTAAGTGTATTTTCTGATAATTTTTCTATTCCGGATAATATTTTTGCCGCAACATGTGACTCAAGGTTTGCCCAAAAGTATTCTGGGTTTCATTTATATGCAAGAGTAGATTGGGATACTGGCTGGGTTAGTGGTACATACTATTATTATTCTTATGGTCATGTTCGTGAATATGATGAGCCAAAGGAAGATGTTTCAACTATAGATTATGATTATATCATTGATAGAGTAAAAAGCATTATTAATAAGTGCAATTTTTCAAACTTAGTTAATATTGGAGAATACTAATGGCAGATTCGGAATTATTGATGGACTATATTTGGAATAATGGATTTACTCCACAAGTTATTGCACAAGCTCTTGATATATCTACACAGGAGCTATTTAATAAGATGTACATTAGTAAATTTTTTACAAAAGAAGAAATTAGCGTTTTAGAAAAATTGTTAAAATTGTCCAAAGTTGATAAGGAATTGATTTTTAGGTTTTAGAATAGTTGAATTTTCTTAGTTCTTATTGTAAAATTATTATGAAAATATAGAGTGTTGGAGAAAATATATGAAGAATAGTTTTATTAAGGTTAAGCTTGAAGATGATAATAATTGGGTTATTAATTTGGATTATGTTACTGATGTTTGGTTTGATAGCAATGAAAACAAAACAGTTATTCAATTTTTAAATGAAGACGAGCCAAGAATAGTTTCTGGTAAAGAAGTTTTTGATGCTATCATCAAGTATACAACATCGTGCATTACTTTGAATGAGAGTACTTTGAATGGAAATAAATTGGATAAATGTTAATGAGCATGAGCCAGATAGAGGTTCAGATTGTCTCATAAAAGGATTAAAAAGTGCTTATTATGCTGGAAAATATAGTGGTAAGGGAATAGACGGTAAAGCATTGTTTTGGATTCCGTGTGCTAATAAGTTCGTAAGAGCAGAAGAATATGTTTTGATTAGATAAAAATATTGATGATATGAAAGATGGTGTTATACATGACTAATCTCGAAGATAAGCTTTTCCACATTGCATTAGATATTATAAATGATGTTTGCCCAATGCAACCAAAAGACTATCTTTGTAAGAAGCAGTTAGAGTATGATGAAAGTATCTGTAATAGATGCATGTCAAATTATCTTTTTGATGTAATTAATAGGAGATGTTATTAATATGAAGCTTAAAGTAGCATGTGAACTAGCAGACGCATGTTGTCTTGAAACTATTGCAGAAGCAATACATAATATTGAGAGGCATGCACCACAGTTATTTGCTTGGGAGCGTATTCACGAAGAGGAGCAAGAATTATATGATGATATGATACAAAAAGGTTATTGTGGTTCAGATTCTATTTATAAGGTATTAGAAAATGAAGAAAATGGAAGAATTAAAGTTTAATGGTGAAGATATTTTAGTGATTAAGGTTCCTTTTAATGTGCCTAAAGAAACATTGATGGATAGGTGTAGGTCTATTATAAATGAATTTCCAGCACATAAAGTTTTGTGTATTCCAAATGATTATGAAATATCTGTAATGAAAATAGAAGATGTCGAGCAAATTAGAGATAAAATAACGGAATATATAGAAATGGCTAAGGTGTCTAATAATGAGTAAGGATAGAGAAGATTACACTCTTGAAGAAAAGATTAATGACATTATAGAAAATGGACTAAGCTGTGAAATTTGTCGTTATCGATATGATTGTTGTGGACATCCGGTAACATTAGGCCCTAATGGCCCTTTATATTCTTCATGTTCTGACTCAGATGGTTGGGTTATAGATGATGAAGATATTATCAATGAGGTGTTTAATAAGTGAACTATTGGGAGTATGTTGTCAAGACAGTAGAGATGATGTCTAATGAAGAATTAGATAATTTTATATATAACCCTAATAAAAAGAGAAATATTAATACTGTTCTTAATAATGAAGTTTGGAATACGCTGTATTGTAGTAGAAATATTGCTGATGGCTTTATAAAATAATGAAAGGTGGTTTATATAGATGACTCAAAGAACTTGTAATATTATTATGTGCTGTAAGGGTAATGATAAATTTGGCTATTTGGCTGATCCAGTAACTAGTATTAAAAGATATATGGCATACGAGTGTTATTGTGATATGAAAGTATACACAAAGCAAGTTTTAGATAGTATTCTTTTTGAAGCATTGTGTGACTATATTAATGGTGCTAAAAATCCTGGTTTTGTTCTTTGGTCAATTAGAGAAGACGGTAAGCGATATAGTGAATTGTATAAAAAGATTATTGCTATGTTTTCTCTTGTACAAGTAAGAGAAGGTGATGATCTTCATTGTATTAATGGATTTACTGAAGAATTGCTTGAACAGTCTAAGGTTGATTTGAATTGGTGAATTAATATAAAGTAGGAGACAAATATGACAACTGATTTGCTGACATTAGCGGAAGCTCAAATTGCTGAAAGGCAGTATAAGGAAATTCAATCTGTTAAAGAAAGACTTGAACGAGATAAGGAAACTATTGTTAAGGCTATTGAGCTTGTAAAAAGCCATACACTGTATAAAAAATTTCAGATAAATATTACAGAAGTAGATATAAGTATGTTCTTGCCACAGAAGAAATGCTAAGGGAAGATTATCTCAAAGAACCAAATGGATATTATGAAAATGGAATTCGATTTTTTGATGGGGGCAATAGTAGAAGTTATAATACAGGTGTTCTTAAAGTAAATGGCGAGGTGTATTATGATATTAGATTTGCTCTTGAGCAATATGAAGAAGCTGTTAGGAAAAAGACAGACGAAGTAGAGAGACTTAATTCTCAGATAAGAGAATTGCAAGAAGACATTGCTGATATGAAGAAAAATTTTCCGACACTTAAACAAGCGATTGAAGAGTGGCAGAAGTACCAAAAGGAGAATTATCAGGAGGATTATCTTTAATGGAATTGAATGCAGTAAAAATTAGAGATTTGTTAAATCAAAAAGAACAGCTTCTTAAAGAAAGACAAGACATTAGTGATTGTATTAAAAATATCGATAAAGAAATTGAACAAGTTAGAGTAAAAGAGGCAGAAGATATTTTTGAAACAATTAAACCTCATTTAAAAAAATTGGAAAAGTTCGGCTATTTTGTAAAGTTCCAATATGGACCATCTTTCCACGACCCATATACTGATACTTATCATCATAGGGATAATTATTATTCTTTGGAGAAAATGTAAACTATGGCAGAATATAAATATAGACAAGATTATTTATATGCCGTGAAGAACTCTGAAAATTTATATTATATGGGATATAGAGATTTGTCATATGGAATAGCATATGCTTTTCTGTATAAGGTAGAAATCGTAGCAAATCAAGTAGCAGAAGATTTGAATAATAAAAAGAGAGAATTAAGTAATAAGTCTGTAAAAAGAGACTTTAGAGTAGTAAAAGTGGAGATAAGAGAAATATGAGAAAGATAAAGAAAACTATCCAATGTTCCACACGAACAAATCCTCTGCCATTTTACATTAGTGTCGGAAAAAATGAATATTTCTTTGCAAAACTTCAATGGTTATTATTTAAGAAGTTTGGTATTAAAAGAAGTATTCCATGTGGAAGAACAGAAAAAGATAGATATTTATGTTGTTGCTTACCATTGGAAAAAGAATATGTGTATTTGAATAAAGATAAAACAAAAGCATATTGTAAGTGTTGTGGAAGTCTTAGAATTATGAGTAATAGACCTATTGATTTAAATAATCTATGGGGAAATTATTAAAAGATAAAATAGAAAATATAATAAAGATAGAAAATTTTCTTCTAAAGATACTTTTAGAATTGTCTAAAATATTTGAATAGTTCTAAGAAAAATAAAGGAGCTAAGAAAAATAGATGAAGAAAAAGAAAAAAGCATTAGGTTGGTGGCAGAAATTAAATGCCGGAGACCCAGAAAAGAATATAGAGATATTTAATCATATAATGACAGATCATCCAAATGCAGAACAAAATAGTTCAGCAGGAGATACAGCAATGGGAGAAGCAATAGAATCTATGAGAGAAAATCCCGAAACAAATTTAGAGGCTATGAAAGCTCTAAATATGATTGATGAAGAATTTATAACACCAGAACAGAGAAGAACAGAATATGAAAAACATGTTCTTGGTAAGAAAGGTAAAGAATTTGCTTATTTTAAAAACAGAGGGTGGTCAGAAGAAGACTATGAAAAAGTTGCTGATAAATTTCAAAACACACCTGTTGATAGTGTAGGCAAAGATGCTAAAGTAGTTGGCTTTGTCAATCAAGATGGTTCAAGAGCTAAATATTTTCCAAAGGATAAAGATCAATCATATGTATTCTATAGACAGTTTCCAGATGGCAGTAAAAAGACAATCTCATACTATTCTATGAGGGGTATGGGAGAAGATGAATATAAATTGAGAAAACTCTATAATTCAATGGATAAGAAAGTTAATCCTGGTGGTCGTGATAAACAAAGAGATTTAAAAGTTGGAGAAAACTATGATAAACGAACAAAGCATCGTTGAATGCTATCATTCTGATATAAATGATTTAGATCATATTTATACTTTAAAAAATGGAGAAGTTCTATCTCATGATTCTCTATTAGAAAAGATGAGAAGTGAATTATTTTTTGATATTTTTGAAGAAATAGAAAGTTATCAAATAGTTGGATATGGTAAAGTTTTTGATGGTACTAATGGTGTTGAGTTAGAAGATATTAGAAATATGATAGAACTTGGATTATTAAAAGATGATTTTCATATCATGGTTTAGTTATTATGAAAGATAAGGAGTAATAAGATGACTGATATAGAAATTATTGATTACTATAGAGACGATGTTAGTGAGCTTGAAAGTGTTTGTGTTCTGGAAGATGGCACAGAAATGTCATTCTTCCAATATGTTGATTACCTATTAAAGAAGTTTCCACATAAAACTAAATATGTCGGCTATGATAAAATCTTTGATGGGAAAGATAATAAGCTAACTGTTGAGGATATTAAAAACATGATAAGGCTTGGGTTGCTGGAAGATACTTTCCATATTATTGATTGATAAAAATATTTTGAGTAGTTGAATTCTTCCATATATATGTTATAATTAATAATGTAAAGAGATTAGTAATAGATTTTGACCAATTGAATATTGAGTCTATTACTAATCTCTTTTATTTTATTCTTATGGAGGGATTTATTTATGGAAAAGGCTAAGTATCTTGGAGCATACTCTGTTGATTGGAAGCACACTGATTTGTTTTATGAGTATCGTGGCTATGAATACTGTGTAACTAAGCACAATAATGGCTACATGGATAAATCCCTTAGAGAACAGCATGAGGAAGAGCAGAGAAGGATTGATGAGCTTATTGAAGAAAAGAATAAGCCTATTGAATCTTTTGTAAGTGATGTTGCATGGGAAGCTTTTGATAAGCTTTATAATTATTTTGAAACAGGTACTTGGGAGGAATAAGCTATGAAAAATTTTGCTTACTGGATTGGAGTGTCCATTATTGTTGCAGTCATGTTTGCTATCCCAATTCTTGCTACTCTTTCATTTTGCCTTGATTGGGATTCTAATTTAAAGTGTTTGCTTATTGCAACTACTGCGGTTGATTTTGCTATTATAATGCTGTTTGTTGGATGGTTTATAGAAGACCTTTAGTGATAATTAAGGAGGACTAGTTATGTTATTTGATGATTACAAGAAAGCTTTTGATATTCTTAGCAGTGTTAAGAATATGTTTGGCATTTGTCTTGAAAAGGTTCAGCATAGTGCCGATGGCAAATGGATTGTGTTTGTAACATCTAATCCTAATATCAGATATTTCGTAGAATTGAAGACAGGTAAAGTTGCAAGAAAAGAACTTCAAGATTGTTCAACTTGGCAAGATAAGGTTGAGTGGCTTAATTAAAGGAGATTTTTATAAATGAAAGTAATCGATAAAAGATATGAAGATACTGTTTTATTTAGCTCTCTTAAAGTAGGAGATACTTTTCTTGATATTGATGTTTATGGTATTGTTTATATGAAAATTGTATCAGTTAATTATGGAGGTTATGAATTTAATGCTGTTAATTTATTTGATGGCAGTTTAGTTGGATTTGAAAACAGTTGTGATGTAGTTGCAGTAGAAGCGGAGGTATCTTATAAGTGAATATTATTAATGAGCATCCTGAAAATATTGTTCTATTTAAAGATTTATCCGTAGGTGATGTGTTTCATGTTTATGGAGATTATTATGTTCGTATAAAAACACATTATAATGTTTATGGGATTGAACGTAATAGCCTTAATCTAACAAATTATGATTTTTATTCTTATTGGGATGAGCAGCCAGTTACAAAAGTAGAAGCTGATTTACATGTTAAGTGATATATTGTATTTATAGAGATGGAGAGTAAATAGCAATGAAAATTACTGATGAGCGTCATAAGCGAAATACTGTTATGTTTAAAGATTTGAATATTGGAGATTGTTTTGAGTTTAGAGGTGATTTTTATATTAAGATAGACCCTATTGAACTCAGTTTCAATGAAGAGAATAATTATAGAGCTTTTAAGTTAGGTCCTAATGTAGTTTTTGCTTTTGCTAATGATGCTATTGTTACTAAGGTAAATATAGAGATTATTATTAAAAATTAGTAGATATTGTTTAAAATAATTGTATAATATTATTAAAAAGACTGTTTGTTTTTTAATGGAGGTAATCAAACATGAAAAGAGCGGTTAATTATATTATCGTAATTGCCATTGTTACGGCCATGCTTATCTTCTGCACAGCATGCACTGGTAATAAGTCAGTTCGAGATCATAACAACACAATCAACATTGTACATATTTGTGATTCTGTTGGAAATTGTGTTGACTACAATGTTAAGACTTGGTATGATAACCAGGGAAGTGGCATTGGTTTTATTACAACAGACGGTAATTATATCTGGTGTTCCGAGGGGACATATATTATGGCTTCAGAATATTGCCCGATTTGTGGAAGGAAATAACCATGACAAATGCTGATAAGTATTTTCGAAATGCAACGGATGAAGAACTTTCTGTAATGCTTTATAAAATTGCTACTCATTGGTTCCCGTTCGCAATAATATGGGAGATTAAAGAATGGTTTGATTGGCTGAAACAGGAGGTAACTGACAATGGATGAACAAAACATTTATCCCTGTGAGACTTGCATCTATTACCCTCAATCAAGTGGAGATGGAAAACCGTGTTGTATATGTGACACTGATAACCCGTTGCTAAATTGCTATCAGAGGAGAACTGACGAGGACAGTTTCAGACATGATAACTGGGTTGACACAAGAAGTATGACTGCTGTAGATAAAGCTGTTAAAGTATGGAATAGGAGGGCTGACAATAGCAACTCGTGAAGAATTGTTTGCGGCGGTGCGGCTGATTAAGGAGCATTGTGTCAGCATGGCAGAAGAAGCCTGTTGCGATTGCCCTTTGCAGTCTGTTTGCAATCGTTGTTTCATCGGCATTCCAGACGAATGGCCCGACCCGGAGGAAGGAGATTAAGAGAATGTGTGAGTGGGGTTATGGAAGATGTACTGCTCCAGATACAGACTGTCCTCATTGGATAGGTTGTATTTGTGAGCTAGATTTTGCATTCTATAATTTTGAGAACATCACAATAACTGAAAAAGAACATTTAATTTATAATTCTAGTTTGTGAGGTTATAGTTATGTATTGCATAATGTTGAAGAGATGTTACGAGTGGTATATTAAAGATTTTGAATATAGAGGAGGAGGACTCCCTGAAGATATAACTATCACAAGTTAGCACTATAAAGCTAAGAAGTATAACAGTATAGAAGATGCAGAAAAGGATAGAAGAAATATTGAATTTCTTTTTGATTATCCTTTTAAAGATAGATTAGTTACAAAGGAGTATTAAGAATGGCTGATATTGTAATTAGAGGAGTAGAAGTTTCTGAAAGTTTAGATATTATACGTAATGGCAATAAAGTAGGTTATAGCACAAATAATGGAATGACATGGAAAGATGCTACTGATTTTATTGTTCTGCCGGAAGGCCATGGACGATGCATTGATGCAGATGCTCTGATACGCGATAAATCAGGTGAAGCTACTCTTTGGTGTGGCTATGAGTATCAAGATCATCCTATTGTGTTTGAGGAGGACATTTTGATTGCTCCCACCATTGTACCTGCGGAAGGAGGTGAAAGAAGATGAATGAATGGATTTCTGTCGAGGAGAGGTTACCGGAAGTATGGAAAACAGTATTAACTTTTCAGCCAACAACAACCGATGATAAAGGCATCATTCAAACGTGCGTTTATATCGGGAATCCTGGAAGGTGGAGAGTGGCTTGGAACCACGAATTTCTCGAATTGCCTGTAACCCACTGGATGCCTCTACCGGAGCCGCCAAAGGAAGGAGGCAATGAGGATGACTAAAGATAATATTTCGTGCGGCAAATGCAAGCATAGTTCCGTAGTCGTTGTACCAGACGGAGCTGGGATGATTTGCCCATATCATGGGAGAGTTGGGCACTTTGTAAAAGAGTGTAAAGATTATGACTTGAATGAAGGAGACGATTAAAAATGAGTAGACATTCTTTGAAAGAATTATATAATGCATTTAATACTATTAAAGAACATTGCGAAAGTTATGGTGGTCATTGTAGAGATTTAAATAAAGATGACATGCCACTTTGTAAATTATTTGATAATTGTCCATATTTTAATAAAAAAGAATATGGAAAAATGCCAAAGAATTGGGATATTCCAGAAAATTGGTCTTGGGAATGTAATAATAGGGAGTAGTTATTATGACAGGTGAGGTATATTAAATGAATGGTAATTGTCCTTATTGGGACTGTCCCAATAGAAATGAATTAGGATATTGTAAAACTACGTGTTGTATTAATCCTAAGTACTAGAGTGAAAAATATATAACTACAGATCACTCAATACCATATAATGATACTATTAGTGTGAGTGGAACAGGAGGTAACTGGTAATGACTCCAAACTGTGAAAAGTGCATTAACCGGAATAACTGCTCTTTGCTTAAAGAACTGTCCAAGGCAAGAGAAACTATTTTTAATATTAATAGGGAAAGGTCTGGCAGAAGCGATTTTATCTATAATGGCAGATTGATTCGTGAAGATAGGGAGGTACAAGATGGCTGAATTATCAGTTAGTACACAGATTGGCATTGCAATTTTGATAGTTGTTATTGCTTATATTACTTTTGTTCCTTGGCTATCTTTAACACATTTGAAAGGAATTGAAGAAGAGCTAAGTCGTATTCGTAAAGCGTTGGAGGAAAAGGAAGATGGCAAATGAATACAGAGAATTAAATGCAGTAATTAAAGCAATTTGGAGTATAAAAATTTCCCCAGATGCCGAAATATTTAATGCTTTAAAACGAGCTATCGAAGAAGAAGTAAAAAATATAAAGCCTGTCGATGTAGTAGAAGTAGTTAGGTGTAAGGATTGTATTTATAAAGATACTTGTGAATATCTCTGTTCTCATGATGAAAATTGGTTTTGTGGTGATGGAAAAAGGAAATAAGATTTATGAAATCATTAGATAAAATGTCAAGAGAAGAAATATTGAAAGTTCTTTATAAGGAAGAAAAAGAGTTAAATAGGATAACAGAAGATTATAGAAAAATTACAAATAAAAAATTCAAGGAAGTTAAAACTAATTATCGTGTAGACTGGGATAGTGGCTGGTTTGATCATTGGTTAGAAGATTGAATATAAAGGTAGAAGCAAATGACAAAAGAAAATAAGAAAAAGGGAATAGCTGCGGCCGACCAAGGAATGATTCTTGCACAAGGAATAATTGATCGTTCAGATAATGAATATGAGCTTATGATGGCTCGTAAGCTCTTTAATGATTTTTATGCTCTTAAAATGATGTACTACAATACAAAGATTAATCCAAATACTTTTTAGGCAAGATAGCTTTAAGATAAAGAGAATCAGCTAAATAAAAATTAGTTGATTCTCTTTTTAGTAGTTGAATTTATAGAAAGACATGATATAATAATAATGTAAGGTAAATAAACAAATCAAATCCACTGTAGAATAAATAAATTGATGGAGGTAAATTAAAATGGGTTACGAAAGCAGACTGTTTATTGTGAATCGTCTTAACCATGAATCCTGGATATTTGGGGAAAAGCTTGCTGAGATTGAGTTGTGCTGTATGGGGCATAATAAGAACTACAAGTATTTCAACGAGATTTTCAAGACCCCTGTTGATTTTGATCTCTACAATACTGGAGCCATTATTGATGAAAATAGTGACTATGATCCTGAAGATTATCGTGTTGACTGCTATGGTAAGCACTGTTGCTATACTTCCATTGATGATGTTGTTAAGTATATGGAAGATTTGATTGAAGAGGGAGAAACCTATTGGCGTTTGAAGCCTGCTATTATGACTCTTAAGGCATGGAAAGCTGAAAACACTGGTGCAAATGAGGACCCCATTGTTGTCCATTGGGGACATTAATTATTAGGAGGTTATATTATGACTACTAAAACTATTGAACTTTTTGTTATTGCTATTGACCCCGTTACCACAGATAGATTGATCAACAAAGAAGCATTTGATACATTTGATGCAGCTCGTTCTCATATTCTTGACAAAAATAAAGATGGTAGGTATAAATACTCTTCAGGATGGACCAATAGACAAGATTGTACTATTCGTAGATATTTCGTGTGCCCTAGCATGCGAGTACCGTCTTTGACAGATGAATGGACTTATAGTGAGGGAAAGCTTATCAAATATTATAACTGGGACAAGGAGCATTCTTATACTGGCAGTGTATGGTAATTTAATTATAAAAGGAGTATAGTTATGCTTACTAAAGAATTGAAAGATAAACTTATGAAGCTTCTTGAATGCTGTTCAGATAGTGACATTGAAGATTTTATTGATGAAAATAATTTGACTTCTGAGGAAGCTGGGGAAGTTTGGAGGCTTGTTGCAGAGGATAATGCACCTGACTGTTGTAAAGATTGCAAATTTGTAATGTATTTTAAAGATTCATACCCCTGTAGAAAATGTATCAGGTCTGTTCATCCTAAAGATTATTATGAAAAGAGAAATTAGTAGTTGAATTTATGAAAAAACGTGATATAATTATAATATAAGATAAATAAACCAATTCCACTTTAAACTATGGAGGTACTTAAAATGACTTTTACTGAAACTTTGACTAAGCTTTATGAGGAAACCGAGCATACCCAGATTTATGCCCTTCCTGGATACGATAGTAATTGTAAGCCTGGTATTGGATTCCGTAGAAGCTGTGCAGGTTCCTCCTATAGAGACCCCATTATTGATGATACTGTATTTATGCTTTATGCAGATGCATTTGATTCTACTTATAATGTTAGAATCAATAATATTAGTGATCTGTGGTTTACTAATATTGATGACATTGTTATCAATCTTTATGCACAAAGCTGTACTTTTCCCATTACCACCATTAATCTTGGGACTTTTAAAGTAAAGGCAATGGATTCTGATTATAACGGGGGCAATGCTCCTACTAAGGTTCATCTTGAAATTTCCAGAATTCATTAAGGAGGAATTTAATTATGACTGATGGACTGTACAAAATGACTATTGAAGAACTTTTTAATTCTTATTATTTTTCAAGAGCTAATATGGAAAGAGCCGTCAAGTGTCATGCTTCTGAAAGTGTTATAAATTCTTATGCTATAGTGATTAATAATATTATTAATGAAGTTAAAAATAGAATTAATTCTTCTGTAGATTCTTATACTGGAGAAAATGTGGTTGTATATGATGGGGAGGTTATTTGTTAATGAGGGATACTAATGTGAAGGAGGATAATTACTATGAAAATTATCAGAAATAAAACTACTATTAATCTTACTGATGTAGAACGTGAAGCAATTGAGATTGTGAAAAAACTGGCCAATGATCTTTCCTATAATCTTAGTAATGACGAGCTTGCCCATTTTCATTTTAATGATATTATGAAAGAGTCATGGGGTGATGATAATGATCATATTGAAGTTAGTATTAATGATCTTTTTTATCTCCTTGATAACTTTCAAAAAAATATTGATGAATTTAATAGTTGACTTTTTCCTATAATAGTTATATAAAGAATAGTGTTAAGGAGGTATTTTAATATGGCTGATATTGTTATCCGGGGCATGGAGATGCCGAAAGACCGACCCGTATGTGTCTATATTTGGCCTGATGGACGGGTATTCCCTGCTGGTCTATACAAATCCAATGAATGGGATGGAGTGAAAGCCGTCCCCCTCCCGGAAGGTCATGGGAGGCTTGGTGATCTGGATGAGCTCCATGAGAGAATTGCCTTGTGGATAAGACGATACAAACGATCATTTACTGATGACCAGCTTGTTTGGCTTACTGCGATTCTTCGTGGTATAGAAGAATCACCTACCATTGTGCCAGCAGAAGGAGGGCTAAGCAATGATTCGTAAAATTTGCAAAAACTGTATATCATTTGAAAAACCTGTTCTTGATTGTTTACAGGGAAAGTGCCATGGTTTTGGCAAACAGATTATTGATAGGTTCGCTTTGGAGGATGCTTGCGTCAGTTTCCTGCCGACTAACGAGCAGTACAACTGCACAGCGGAAGGGGCGAAGTAATATGAGTCTGTTCGTTTCGTGTGGCAACACTTTTGATAATATGCCGGATGAAGCAAAAGAACTTTACAGACAGTACAAGCAATACTGTGATGAGTGTAGTAAAGCTCATGACTTTACTTGCAGCGGAGCAGATGTAAAGGCTTGTGAAGCGAAAAAAAAGAACTTGCTTGACCGTGTTCTTGACCTTGCTAACACCAATGTACCAGCGGAAGGAGGCGAACGCTGATGTGTGAGTGGGGTTATGGAAGATGTACTGCCTCAAACACGAATTGCCCCCATTGGATAGGTGCAGTTTGTGAATTAGATGTCGCATTCTATAATTTTGAGAATGTGCGGTGTCCAGAAAAAGCGGAAGGAGGGAACACTAGTGGCAACTCGTGAAGAACTGTATAAGGCGGTGCGGCTGATTAAGGAGCATTGTGTCAGCATGGCAGAAGAAGCCTGTTGCGATTGCCCTTTGCAGTCTGTTTGCAATCGTTGTTTCATCGGCATTCCAGACGAATGGCCCGACCCGGAAGGAGGCGGCGTAGATGGACAATGAAAAGATTGCTGAAGCGATGAAAGTCCTTCACTATGAATGGGGTTGGCCTGGGCCGAACTTCAGATATTATCTGTATGATTATGGTAGGACTTGGGCACTCACCAAAGAAGAAATAACTGAAAGGAAGACTAATGATGGAAACTGAATACATCACCAAGTTTGAAGCTCTTGAAGCTGTCGGAGCAGCTTCTTGTGATATTTCTTGCTATGATTATGAGAAGATTGAAAAGGCAATTCAAGACATTCTTGCCACCAATGTGAAGCTTGTGGAAAGGGGCGAATGGATTGAAACAGGCTACTTCGATCAGTATTATCAGCCAATTTATGAATGTTCACATTGCCATGGAGAGGTTGCAGATAACTTCATAACAAAGCATCTGTTTTGTTTGCATTGTGGAGCAGACATGAGAAAGATTTCTGACAGTGACAATTAAGTATCTTGTGAGTTTGATTAAATAATTATGTGGGAAAATATTATTTGTTGCACTGAATATGAAGGTGCTTGGTGTTGTTGGAAATGTGGACAAGCATTTCATTGGAAAGAAAAAGCGTGGCATAATTTAAATCAACCTAATAGATACCTATGTGATAAATGTAAAGAAAAAGAAGAGAGGACTACTTAATTTGTAGTCCTCTTTTGTTATATTATGCAAATTAAAAATTTCAATATTGCTATAAAAATTTGAATAATTTTAGCTAAATTATTTGTATTAAACAAAAACAAAGGTGATGAAAAATGAAGTTTAGATTAATTGAAGATTATCTTTTTGAAGATATAGAATCTATGAAGAAATACTTTCCAAATATTCCAGATGAACAATTTCAAAGCTTAATAGAATTAGACCCAACATACAGAGAAGGTTCAAAGAATGCAGGGAATTATGGAAGATGGATTCTTACTTTAGCAAATAAGGGAAAGTTAGATAACCTTGGGCATGTAAAAGATTTGTTGACACGGTTTAACGAAGAATCCAAATATCTAAAGAATAAAGATATTATGAAATATAAGACAATGGATGAAGTTGAAGATATGCTCAATGATGAAGACTCTTATAAAGAACAATCCCACAGACAAGAAGTTAGAGATAGACAAAAAGCAAGAAAGAATGCTGACTTAGGAAATGAAGCAGAGAAAGTATATGAAGATAGTGATTGGGAAGTTTGGATTCCAAAAACTTATGCTGCCTCATGTAAGTTAGGCCAAGGAGCCTCTTGGTGCACAGCAAGTACAGAAAGTGATTATTACTATAATCACTATAAAAATGCTTATGGTGGAGAATATTATATCAATATAAGTAAACATGACCCAGAAGAAAAGTATCAATTCCATTTTGAAACTGGCCAGTATATGGATGTTGATGATAGCCCAATAAACTTAGCAGAATTTCTTAGTGAAAATCCTGGGCTTAAAAACTATTATAACGATATTGTCTATAATTCTTATTTTAAGAATTGGAGAATTAAAGAAGATGGAAGTGCTGTTTTAAGTGCTGAGGATTTAGCAAGAGCATTAGAGAGAAGAGAAATTTCTGAGGATTTCTTGGATGCTTGCTTTAGAGGAGACACTTTTGAATATTTCATAGATGCTGGAAATTATCTTGAAAATAGCACAATTGAAAATTATTATCTCGATGAGATAGATAAAGAAAATTCTGATATGATTAAAGCTATTACAGGAATGACACCAAAAGATGAAGATTTCCTTGAAACAGTTGAAGATGAATATGACGATGTTTATAGTGCAATATTTAGAGCCTGTTCGGAGGGTGAAGTTGTCGGTGCTGAAAGTGAGTGCTATGAGGATTTTAATAGTGCATTAGAAACAGCTTCTAAGCCTCTTATTCTCAGTTGGAGTTTTTCTGGTAGTGATGATGTTCCTGTAAAAGTAAATATGGAGTATCTTAAAGAAAACTGTGTTGATGTAATATCCTATGTTGATCCTGATGAAGGAGATTCAACAAACTTTTCTGATGTTGTTTCTTCTTTTATGTCACAGGATTGGTATTTTAGTGAGCCAAGATATGGCTGGTCTGGGTTTGATGCAGACGCTATGAATGAAAGATTAAGCATGGAGTTGCAGGAAATAGATATTCCTACTGTTAAGATGGATATATAATAGGAGAAAATTATAATGGCATTAAGTAAAGATTATATTGGAAAAAGATGTTATATAAACATGTCAGAAGACCCTAACATAGATAAAAGTATGTTAGGAACAATAATAGATTATTATAAAGATTCTTCTGATGAATGGGTAGAGATAAGTATGAATCCTTATGGAGAAGTAATAAAAGTAAGAGATGAAAATAAAATAAATTTATTGTAAAGGAAATTGATAATAATGGCATTTGATAAAAGTAATATAGGAAAAAATTGCTATATAAATTTATCACCAGAAGTATCCACAGAAGATAGTGCATTAGGAACAATTATAGGATATTATAATGATAATGCAGAAGAATATTATTTTGTAAGTATTGTTACTGATGGAAAAGTGATAAAAGTTTATGATAGCGATGAAGTTAATATTATAGAAGAAAATCCTGTAACACCAGAATCAGTAGTTAATGCAACATCTCAGATGGATGCTCAACAAAAAGAAGATACAAAAACAAACCTTGGTGTTGTAGATTGTAGTGCTGAAAATATAGTTAGTGCAACTCAACAAATGACACCTACACAAGCAGAAGAGACGAGACAGAACATCGGGGCAGACACACCAGCGACCGTAACCGAATGGCTCAATAACCATGTAAACCCTGAAACCGGCTATGTAATTGATGATACCCTTACAATTCAGGGAGCTGCGGCTGATGCAAAAGCCACTGGGGATGCTATTGGTTTTGTAAAGAGCTATGTTGTGAATGAAGAAAATGTTACTTTGCCAAAAACAATAGTCAGCAAATGTAAAGTTGACTTCACTTCTGCTGGGTCAAAACTTATTTACGGAACAGAAAACGTAGCACAACTGCTCAATCTGGCACAAGGTACATTTACCCCAAATGGACTTACAATCACTGTTACTGGCAACACAATTTCTGTCAGCGGAACAACGACAAAAGCATTTAACTTTAGTTTGGCTGATGGAGAAGAAAAAACTGCAACCGAACTTGGGCAAATGACATTGCCCCTGCCCAATCATCTATATACACTGTCAACAAAAGCAACCGCCGGTTCAACACCGTATCCGGGGCTTCTTGTTCGCAGTAAATCCAGTGGTAATATTGTAACTTCCCAAAATAATACAGCACAATTCACAATGGATGATTCTACATGTGGTGGAATTTATTTGTATTTTGCAAATAATACAGCATATAGCTTTACCTATGTTTTGGCAGTGCTTCCTTTTACCACAAATGTTTTGCCATATCGCACACAAGATTCCAATGTTACTGTTCTCACTGATTCTGGGTTATACGATATTGATGGATACGCATGGGCAGTTGGCAACTGTGATGTGGTAAGTATCACATCACAAATAAATAAGCCACCTGTGTGTAAATATAGCACACGTGAAGTTTCCTATAGCAACATGATTGAGTGTCTTGATATTTATATCCCTACAACAAATGGCTATATCAATTATGTTTTTGGGCATTGCAGAAGTGTAACGGGTTACAGCGATGTGTGGAGAATCGTACAAATTGACGCAGTAGATGATTCTTTTGGATTGCTGTATCATATCACCCAACTTGGCGAAACCGAAATGGCTATTATGATTTCCGGGCGTGATGATTTCATTGGCGGTGTTACGCACGGTGATGAAATCATGGTCGTAAACCAAGATTATAGCAGTTTTGTGGTGTTGCTAAACGGAAAATTTGTTGATGTTACTACATTAACATCTTTGACTGAGTTTGATTCTCTGCAAATCTTCCTTGTATCAGATATGCTAGACCCAGCAGACCATACCACAAAGGTTGGTGTTCACGGGAGAGAGTGGCGATTTGATGAAACCGGACTGCTTTTACAGCAGACGGTCGAGTTTTTGGAGAACTTGACGCTCGACAATAGTTATATGCCAATGCTGTGTGCCATTCGTGGAAATGATTCTGTATCTACTGACCAGATTACAGACACATATATTGACGATGGGAACTTCCAAAACTATGATGTTGCTACTGGAGGCTTTACGACATACCCGAATCAGCTTAAAAAAGATGTTCAAAATATCCATCTGTTTGGCAAGATAAGCGGAATTGATATTGTCTTGGACATTCTCGAACAGCCATCTGGCCTGAATGGGGAAGGGACATTCTTGTTTAATGGAGTAAACACATATAACAAAATTTATTGTTGTATGTGCGGATATAATCATAATACACAGAATGTGTCAGTAGGAGATAAATGGAAAGTGAAAACCAAAATCCAGATTACAAGGAAGAGCTAAGAAAAGGGGGAAAATATAGAAATCATAGTGATTATCTCCGTGATTATAATCATGATTATTCCCCATTCAAAAATAAATATAAGAAAAAATAAATAAGGAGAAAATATATAAATGAGTAAAAAATTTGAATATGTAGATGATAATCCTGGTTCTTACTTTGGAATGTTAGTAGAATCTTTAGAGGATAATAAGCTTGAAGAAGCAGATACTTTAGCAAAGCCCTTTAAAAAGGATATTAAAAATAGATATAAAGCATTTGACAGAAATAGAGATTGGGTTAAACAGCATAATAAAAATATAGAAAAAAAGTATATAAAACCCGATCAGTCAGATGAAGAACAAGAAATTATCAGAGATGTATTTTTTAAAAAAGAACCAAAATTTAATAAATTAGTAGATATTGAACAGAGAAAAAATCTTGAGACAAAATCATACCCATATTATGTAACATACTATGTTGAGAGTCCACACTATCACCCAGAAGAGGGGGGTTATTATGTGGCTTCAAATAGTGCTGTGGCCAGTAAGGGATTTAACACAAGGGAAGAAGCAGTAAAATATGCGCAGGAATACGCTGATGGTATGAAAAAGCTGTCTGATACAGAATATATTTCTTCATCTAAATATATTGGTGATAATGAATATGTGTATGTGGAATCTGAGAAGGATTATTTAAGCAGAGAAGAGGGAGATAAGCAATATGAATCTCTTAAAGAGAGTAAATCTAATTCAAAGGAAACAGCCAAAGAGATAGCAAAGCAGTTTGGTGTTAATCCTAAAATTGTTTCAACAAAGTTAGGTTATTATAAAATACCTGTGAAGATGTTGCTAGGAGATTTTATAAAAAAGGCAAAAGACAATAATTTTATAAATGCCGGTAATAAAAACAGATTCTATAAGGACATGGACGATGCGACAGTTTTTGTAGAGTTTGATGAAAAGAATAGTGCAATATATATTGACTTCGAGTATGAGAAAGAAGAATCTCTTAAAGAATCCGTTTCAAAATCTGATTTATACAGTGCTCTTGAATATATGTATGGATTTAATAAAAAAGAAGCAAATGATTGGATAAGTAAAGCTTCTGATGAAATGAAACAGTCTGTTGTCGATGGGTGGAAAAGAAATGCTAAAAAATCTGCTTTAACTGATTCATTAAAAGAAGATAAATTTGTTCCTCAAGATAAAATGTCAAAGAAAGCTCAAAAAGAGTTGAATAACAAAAAGAGAGGAACTTGGGGCAATACAAATCCTGTTACAAGAGTTCAGCCTAATAAGAAAGCTTATGATAGAAAAAGAGATAAGAAAGAATTGGATGAAGCGTTAGATAATAGATTTTCAGACATAGTAAAAAATTTAGAAAATATATATGTAGATATGAAATATAGAGCAAATATTAGTGACAAAGATGTTTTACATTATTACAATAAATTAAAGAATATACTGGAAACTTTACATGAATATCTATAATTAGGAGAAATAAATGAAAGTCATAAAATTAAATGAAGCTTCAGAAGATCATTACCTTGTTGATTGGGAGGTTGCTGATTTTGAAGCTGTTTTCTTTAGATTTAAGGATACAATGAAAGCTGCCGAACAGTCTGTTAAAAAGGGATGGATTTCAGAAGAAGAGATTGATGGTTATATAAAAGACTTTGAAAAAGGTGCTAATACTCTAAAGAAAATTAAGAGAGATAAATCAATATAAATTGATTGGAGATAGTATATAAATGAAAATTAATTTAAGAGAAAGTTTAAATAAAATAGATTTAGCCACAGATAATAGATATGATTTATTAAATACCTTTAATTCTAAAAAATTATCTGATGATAATAAAAAGAAGTTAGCAGAGGCTATAGAAAATAATTCTATGGCTTCTGTTAATAGAATTCTTCATGAATCAGAAGAACAGTTGTTTAAAGTTGTTATAAGCTCAATGGCTACTAAAAGAGACTTTGAATCTGCTTTATATGAAGATGAAGCAGAAGAAATTGTTGACTATTACGGTGGCAGATGGATTGATGAAAATGGCTTTGAATGGGATATGTATGTAGAAGAAGATGATGATTCTACAGAGCATGCTATGATAGACAATAGCTATGACATGGAAGATGATGATGAAAGAGCACAAAGAAAGATAGATACATATGACCAAACAGACAGAGATTGGGAATATGTAGAATCTTTAACGGAAGCAAACTATGGTGGAGCCTATGATATAGACCCAGAAATGTTCTGGACTAAAGATGACTTAATTGAATTCTCTGATGCTGTATGTGATAAGCTAACAGAAAAATTCGGTTATCAGTATGATATAGCTGATGTTGGTGCAGAAAGCAATAATAATATGTATATTCTTATTGAAGATACTACTCATGGTATTGAAGCTGATGTTTCATTTAGAATTAAGATGAGCAGAATTCGTGCTCCAAGAGACCTTATGAAATATCTTGATACTGTTGTTTCTGAATTTGTTAAGAAGTTTGAAGAAGAGTATCAATATTACGATTTTGATGAATCATTGAGTGAAGATTATGATGATTTTGACCCTAAGTATGACGCAAGATATGAAGTAAATGCATATTATGGAAGTCCAAGAAGAGGAAATTATGCTGGTCTTGAAGATGATTTCTATACAGATGACTTTGAAGAAGTAAAAGACTGGGTTTGGGAAAAGTGCCAAAAAGGTTTATATATAAATGTTGTTGACCGTGAAAATGGAAATCAAGTAAACATAAATACAGAAAATTATGATTTTGAGTCTGACGATGCCTATAGAGTATTTGATGATTTAGAAGAACTTAGTCATTTAAATGAGTCATTAAATGAATCAATGGATTTAAGTGATGTTGAAGAAGTAAAAGAAATTAAATTTAAAAATGATAGAGTTAACAATTTAAGAGGAATATTTTCAAATATATTGTTTATAGATGCTCTTAATGAAGTAGGTTTAGATAAATTTAAAATCAGAACAAGCAGATTAAAGAATGTTTCACAAGGAGACATTAAAGATTCTTGGTATGATTTAAAAAGAAATGGGTGGTCTGTTTCAATTGAAAGAGACGATTCGTTAAATGGCTTTAATGAAGTTTATGTTTTTGAAAAAATACAAAATGAGTCACTGAAAGAAGATATTGAAGAATATTCAGAAGAAGATTTTGATATAGACTATGATGAGGCTGATGTTGAGCCTGGTAATTTCTTTTTTGCAGATGGAAAAAATTATGTTTGGGAAGAAAGAATTGCTGGTCCAACATATTTAGATTTTGATAAATGGGCTGTTTGGTCTGCAAGAGAAATTACTCCTTTACAAGATTTTATTATTGGAAAGAATGAGCAAGGCGGCTATGATGTTGATGAAGATGCATATATAGCTGCTGTAAATTCTAAGTCTTCTGTTTATTTTGTAGTAGAAGAAGATACTGGATTTATTGATTGGGGCCCTGTTGAAACTTCTACTGAAGCACAAGATTTCTTGAATGGCAAAGTCGAAGATTGGGAAAATGATGAAGAATATGAAGAAGTAGAAATTGAAGAAGAATCTTTAAATGAATCAAGAGCTATTAGAAATGATGGAGATTATGAAGTTACTCTTCATTATGATGATATTGGTGACGGAAAAGAATATGACTATACATTAGGTTATGATGAAGTAGTAGATTATCTAAGGGAGCTTGCTTGGGCGAATGGAGATGGCCCAGAAGATTTAAATGAAGATGAATATCTTGAATGGATAATGGATAATTTTGATGAACTTGCTGATAAATATGAATTAAATGTTTTAAATTATTTTGAATCAGAAGCATCTCAATATGAGTATGACCATAGAAATGATGAGCCTTAATAATAGGCTCATCATAAATTTATAATAGGAGAGTATTAAATAAATGATATTAAATGAAAGAATGTTTGAAGATAACGATTTTGGCACAACTAATACCAATAGACCAGAATTAATTAATTCATTATTGTTAAATTTATTTAAGGAATTAGGAGTTGACCCAAAGGCTGCTTCAAGTTCCATGGGATATGAAACTATTGTGTCATATATATCCTTTATTGCTTCTCAAGCATTGGGTGAATCTCTTAATGAGTCTGTAGATGAAGATCAATTGTTTTTTGAACTTATACATCTTATAGATAATCTTAATTATAATGGAGAAGTTGCTAAAGAGATGTCTGATTTTGATGATGTTTATAATTCATTAAAAAAGTTATTAAATAGACTTGATAAATATTATTCAAAAGATGAATCTCTGAAAGAATCTATTAATGATGACGGTGCTTACACCTATGAAGAATCAGAAAAGGTATTGAAAGATTATACAAATGGCTGGAAAAAAGAAAGTGGAACTTCAAGAACTTATTATAAAAAGGAAAAAGACAGTGCAATAGATATACTAAAAAAGCACTATAAAGTTGTGGAAGTTTCTGATGGAAGAGGCTCAAATGACGAAGAAATGTCTTGGGTTATTTCCTATTCTGAGCCAATTAATTAAAATTTTTTCAAATTAAAAAATTTGGTTTACATATAATTTCAAATATTGCTTACAGCTAAATTATATGAGGTGTTTTAAAGAATGAAATTTAAACAAGTTAATGATACAAAATTAGAGGCTCTGAGAATAAAGAGACATAGACTCAGAGAAGAAGATGCTGGAATGAATAAATTCCACATGGTGTACACTGTAGATGGTGTTAAGTCGGAGCAAGATATTTCTGCTGCTAATGTTATGAAAGCAGAAGAGCTTATCAGAAAACAATATGATGGCAAAAATATTATCTTTACTTCTAAGCAACCAGTAAAAGAAAATCTTAAAGAAGATAAGATAGCTGATAAGATTAAGTCAAAGCAAGACCCTAAAGAGATGACAAAGAGAGCGATTAGAATGTTAAAAAATCTTGGTGGGGAATATAAAGACCTTGTTAAAGAATATGAAGATACTTATGGGGAAAACCCACTTTATGAATCATTAAATGAGGATATAGAAAGCCCAGAGAAAGTGTTAGAGGCTGATGAAAAAGTTCCACAGACAGAAGAAACAGTTGGTCTATCTAACGCAATTATTCAAGAAATAAATGGTGAATGGGAAACTATTCAACATTATAATGACTTAATTTCTATTATGAGAACAGAAGGTAGAGATGACATGGTAAATGTTATCTCAGACATCATAGATGAGGAAAATAAACACGTTGGGCAGCTTCAAAAGTGCTTACAATTGATTTCTCCAAATGTCTCTGAGATTGATTCTGGTGAAACAGAGGCTATTGGGCAGTTAGATGCAGATGATAATTTATATGTAGATGATAATTGCTTAGATTGTGCTGATGATGATTTTGGACCGCACAGTGGATTTGATATTTATTTAGTATAAAGAGGTTAAATAAATGAAAATTGAAAAGTTAAATGAAAAAGTAGATTGGAAAGTTGCTATGGAAGGTAATAATGGCAACATTGACAGAATTAAGAAATTAAAAAATTTACAAGTTGATATTCCCCCTGTCATGGGTGATGCTTTAGAAGATAATGAAAAGTTTGACAAGAATTCAAAAGAAGTTTTTACTAAACTTGCAAAGGATGCTAAGAGTACAATACCTGAGAATCCTGGAACAGGGAAAAAGATAGTAAGAAAACCTTATACAGAAAAATTAACTCTTGATGAAAAATTGTTTAAAGAATCTTGGACTTCTTTTGGTGGTAGCTGGAGAAATCAAACAGTTAAGAAAGTTAATTATGAAGAAGAAGATATTTCTGATGTTGCTGAAGAGCTTATGAACTGGTATGGAGAATACTTTGAAGGTTGGGAAGGACCTGACATCAAAGATGCTCTTTATGGATTAAATGGAGAAAGAATTCCTGGTTCAGATTGTCCTATTATTTTCACAATGGAAGAAGATGAGGATGATGAGCTTGATTGGGGAGACGAAGATGAAGAGTATGATGAATCTTTAAAAGAAAAAAAATCTTCTAAGAAGAAAAAGCATTTATGTGAATCTGTTGATGAACCAATAGCGGTTCTTTCTTTGAATAATTTTGGTGGAATTGAAATTTATGATATAAATGATGAAGAAGTAACCTATGCAATAAATGATGGCGATAATGTTTCAGAAAAAGAAACAGTTGAGTTAAAATGGGATTGTGAAGATGAAGATGGTGACTGTTCTCCATATTTCAATGTAGGGGATAGTCAGTATTATATAAGAGATTTTATCAAAACAAAGATGTTTGAATCAAAAAAACTCCATGAATCAGACAGCGGGATTGAGTACAGGGATATGATGTATGATATGGTTGAAAATGGAGATGTTGATGCAGAGGAAATTCTTCGTGATTTAATTTACTGGGTTACAGAAGATGATATGGAAGAATTTATGCGAATTCGCAATTTAATTCCTAAAGAGGACATGGAAGAGTCATTATCATTAAATGAGTATGTAGATGAAAATGAAGTAGTAGATGATGAGTACACTGTTATGGATTTATTAAATGACAGACTTTTTGGTTATGGCATAAACAAAAACAACTTTAGATTAAAGTGGAAGTTTGCCGATGTTGACCCTCTTATTAAAAATGAGCAGGGAAAAATAAAAAGAGGATACTTTTATCCAACGGCAGACAAGGAAAATATAATCCATGGAATGAAAACAGATAGACGCTCATTTACAATGGATGGAGTTGGGGTGTTTGTTTATGATGAGGAAGAAGCAGAGCTTGCAAGAAAAGCAGCTGAAGAACTTGGTCTTGAATTTAGCATGAAAAAGACAAGACCTGGAAATGCCTTTGACTATGTTGCAATAATTAAAGTTCCAGAGGCAATACAGGAAATGCCAGTTAAAGATTACGTTGAATCCATTGGAAAGTCTATGTCAGATTTTTTAAGGGGCACACACAAAGGATTCAAAAAAGATTTTGTAAACCACCCAAACTATGGGTTTAGAAAAGAATCCGAAGAATAATTGAATAAATAAAGGAGCATATTAAATGTCAAATATGTTTACTAATTATGAAAATTTGGACAGTACATATGTTCCAAATAATATAAACAAAAAGATAGAAAAACAATTAATATTAGATGATGAAATTCCTAAAGCAGAGTATGATATATTCAAACAAATAGTCGGCTATTCTTGGAGTTATGGTGATACATTTTCTATAAGATATACAGTTGCAAGACCAATTTATGTTGAAGGAGACGCAATTATATACCATGATAATGAACACCCAGATTCTTCTACTGTTGGTGTTTATGGACAAAAAGCATATAATCTTAAAACAAGACAATCATGGATTTGTATGTCTTTAGACAGTTCTTTATATAATTGGGTAGAATTAATTCCTTTCAATTTTCCAATGGGAGGAACCAATAAAGTTTATGTTGAGCCAGATTTTGACTACAGCAATATGGTTGCAAATATTGTTATAGAAAATTTTAGGCATGAAAAAATCTATTCTACTTCTGGAAGTGTCTCAGAAGGATATATGATAATAGATGTTGATAAAGAGTTATCAGAAAAACTTATACAAGGAATTTATTATTGCTATGTAGTATTATCTAATAGCGAAAAAGAAATCGTTGATAAAAAATATACATTTACTGTGAAGGATAAAACAAATGATATTTTGGGTGATAATAAATGTATATAAATAATATGGGTATTATAAAAATGTTTAGAGGGGACTCATTTAGTGTAGTCCCCTTTATAAATAATTCCACAGAAATGATAGATGATAGGTATGAAATTACAGCAAACGATACAATTTATTTTGGTTTAATGGAATGTAATCAAAGATTTGAGGACGCAATATTAAAGAAAGTTTATACAATTGCTGATGTTGATGCGGATGGGGATATTACTATAAAAATAAACCCTTCTGACACAGTTGATTTACTTCCAGGCAAGTATTTCTATTCCATTAAATTAAAGCATGATAATCAAGATGAATCGTTTGATGTATATACTTTAATGCAAGAAACAGAATTTTGGATTTTGAGATAAGAGAGGTTTAGATGTTAGTAACTGGAAAAATAAAACCAAATAGATATAGCTGTGGTCATACTAAACTTGATGTTACTGTTTATTTTGCAGAGAATATTAAAGAAAAGAAAAAGAAAGTAAACGGTGAACAAGTAGTGTCTTATGAGTATGATAGATATGAGACGAGCATTAGGTATAGGCCAGACTATAAAAAGTATATTGAGGATAATTACAATATACTCTTAGAAAGAGCAAAAGAAGAAGATAGAATAGCATTATCTAAAGAGTTAAGAGAAAAAAGGAATAAACTTCTGGCAGAAAGTGATTGTCACATGGCATTAGATAGATTAAAATTAGAAGTTCCAGATGGTAATACATTTGCTATTTGGAAGCCATTTTTAAAATCTCTTGGGGATGCCTTGACAGGTGATTGGGCTAAATATAGGCAAGCTTTAAGAGATTTACCTAATCAAGAAGGTTTTCCTTATACTGTAGAATTTCCAAAGAAACCTGAGTAATAAAATGAAAAATAAAAAAATGTTGTGGGGAGTTTAGAAAGATATGGATTGGAGTAGTTTAGTTCCACTAATAATTACAACAATTGTTGGTGGAATTGTCGGCTTTTTGGTGAGTTGGGGGATGGTTACTTTACAGAAACAAGCAGAAGGTAAGGTTCAAGAGTCCAAAGAAGAGAAAGAGGCAAAAGAAATTGAATTTCAAGCAATGAAAGAAGCTTGTAAAGAAATGCTTCGCAAGTCTTTAAAAGAAGACTTAGATTATTTTAAGCGACTTGGGTATTGCCCAATAGAAGATAAAGCCGATATAGAAAATACATATAAAATTTATAATAAAGGTCTTAAAGGAAATGGAAGAGGAACTATGTACTATGAGAGTATAATGGCCCTTCCAGATTTTTTAGAACATAAAGAGGATAACTAATAGGAGATAAAATAATTATGGGAATTTATATTGAAGATGTAATTAAAATAGCAACTGAAGAAATTGGCTATCATGAAAAAGCATCTAACTATGATTTAGATAGCAAAACTGGAAATTCTGGTAATAATAATTATACCAAATATTCAAGAGATTTATGGGAAGCTGACCCTCACTACTACCAGGGGCCGAAACAAGGATATGATTGGTGCACAATATTCTACGATTGGTGCTTATATCAAGCTTCTGGAAAAGATTCTAAATATGCACAGAATATAAAATATTATACAGGCCCTTATGGTGCTGGATGCTCATTTGCAGCTGGTTATTATAAAGCTGCTGGTGCTTGGTATAAAGACCCAAAACCAGGCGACCAAATTTTCTTTGGCAGTGGGGATAGTTTTAGGCATACAGGCTTGGTTGAAAAGGTTGACGATAGTAAAGTTTATACTATTGAAGGTAACTCAGAAAATCAAGTTAGAAGAAGAAGTTATTCTTTAAAAGATACTTCTATTCTTGGCTATGGTAGACCTAAATATGATGGAGATAAAAGACCAGATAATTTCCCATTTGTAGATGTTAAGAAAAATTCTTGGTATTATGACGCAGTAAAATGGGCATATGATTCTGGAATAACTGCTGGAACAGATAGTGTTCACTTCTCTCCCGATAAAGCTTGTACAAGAGCAGAAGTTGTTCAGATGCTTTACAGCATGAATAAGTATCTTGAGGATAACTATTCTAAAAAATAAAAAATCCTCCAATAAGGAGAAATCACAATGGCAAGTATAACAATTAAATATAACAACGAGATTATAGGAGAGCTTAATAATTTAGGCTCTCTTATAATGAAAACAGCAGGACATGGGTGTGAATATGATATTGAGCTATATTATATTAATCACTGTCCAAGATCAGATATTGCTTCAAGTATCATAATGGATTCTTTTTTTGAAGAGTATGAGATGAATGCATCTGCTGAAATATTTGTAGCAAATGAAAGACTTACTGCTTCTGAAACAGATTATAGTTATGGATATGTAAATTCTGGAATCTGGTATTATAGCGCATCTACAACAACTAATAGGGTAGATATATATCAAGTTGAAGCAAATAAAACTTATTTAATAAGGCTTGGTTCCACTGTTAGTAATAGATTTAGAGTAATGTTTACTACAGAAGATGTCACACAAGCTACAGCTAATGTTGTTGGTTATAATATATATTCAATTGATAACCCAAGTGCTAATGTTGCAGCATTATATACAACAACTGAAAATGGATATATTATAATTGGAAAGTCTAACAATAGTACTAATAACATAGAAACTTTTGTATATGAAGGGGTGTTTGAATGATTACAAGAAATTTTGAAAATTTTTTGAGAACAGTTTTGCTGTCAACTTGGGTTAGTAATGATATATATAAAAATTACAGTGTATTACAAATTATAAATGTTAATGGGCTACCAGTGTTTTTAAACAATAGTGTTGGTTCAAGTAGCTTCCCATATTCAGTAAAAGCAACACCTACCCTATATAAAAATAATGCAGGCATATCAGTTGGTTCAGATGGCACAGCACCAACAAAGTTTGACTATAATTTAAAAAGCACTATTTCATCTGGAATATCAATTTCCCTGTCTTCTGCTAAGTCATACTATGACGAGCCGGGAAACAATTATATGACATTACTGCTAACAGTGACAAATACATCAAGTAGTGAAGTAACTATAAGAGAAATTGGATATAAGCAGGATATATCCTGCAACAGAATGATAGCAAGTAATAAGAGTTATAACAATAATACCTATGTAAATGTTGTTTTATTTGATAGAACTGTTCTTGATACCCCATTAACAATACAAGCTGGCGATTCTGGTGTAATATATTATAAATTAGAAACAATTTGCAATATTAGAACAAAAAATGGAATCAAACTTGTTCCATTTGGTCTTGGTTCAGAAGAAGATATAATAGCTATGATTGATGGAGCAAGAAATGGTTTAATTGATTTGCAGACTGATGGTGGTTGGCACATTGGTGATGTTAGAACAATTCATATAAATTCATGGGTTGGTTATAATAACACACAACACCCGGAACAAGATATTGCAATAGTTCTAACACAGTTTGGAGATTATAATAACTGTGGGTGTATGTTTCAATTTGATTTCTTTAATTGTGTAGTTAACCAATCATATGGACCAAGAAATAATTCATCAATGTTCTATGGGACTTCAAAGATGTATACTGATACTATTCCAGCATTATTTGAAGCATTTCCAAGTTGGCTAAAAACAAGGATGAAAACTTTTGATTGCTACGCTATAAATAAAGTAACAAACCAAGTTGAATTAGTACAGGAAAATAAACTTGCACTTAGAGCAGAGGTAGAGGTAAATGGCACACAAAGTTATGGCACTGGAGAAGGTAGTTTTGTCGATTATTACAAAATGGGCTCTGGAAATAAGGAAAAAACTGGCAATGATTACAATACTAGTACATACTGGTTAAGAACACCATCAAATTCGTCAAGCCAACAAGGTATTGCATCATCAATAATCACAAGCGCATATGTAGATTATGATTATGGTGTAGCAGTTTTTGGTTGTATATAGAGAAAAGAGAAAGGTCGAATGAGCTATGCCCAACGATTTAATAGATTTAAAAGAGTTAGAAAATCTTTCAGAAGAAGAACGAAAATATGCTTTGGAAATATTAAAAGAGTTTTCTAAAAGTGGAAGCTCTGAAAAATTTTCTAATTTAGTAAATTCTGACTATAAAGAGCTACCTGTTGACATTATAACATTCATAAAAGATAAAAAATATCTGGGGAATGCTTGGCACTCCCCAGATGGTTCTTGTAAATTATATGAATATTGGGAAAATAAGTTAAAAGAACTTTTCCCAGACCCTTACACTACAAGATATAACAATTTTATAGAATCTGGTGCTCGTGGTCTTGGTAAATCAGAAATAGCAATAACTGTAGGTCTATATTTAATGCATAGAATAATGTGCTTAAAAGACCCAAAAATGTTTTTTAATCTTAAACCAACTGAGAACATAGCTTTTGCTTTTATGAATATTACTCTTACATTGAGTGAAGATATAGGTATTACTAAGTTTCAAGCAACTGTAAAAGAATCTCCTTGGTTTATGCAGCATGGCACATTAACAAAAAGAAACAATGAGCCATATTGGATTCCTCCTAATCCAATAAAGATGATCATTGGTTCACAGTCTTCGCACGTTGTGGGTCAAAGTATATATTTTGCATTTTTTGATGAAATTTCATTTATCCGAAACCAAGATATAGACCGTCAAAAAGCAATAGCTATTGACATGATAGACACTGCTATAGGCGGTATGAAAACAAGATTTTTACATAATGGTAAAAACCCCACACTTCTTGTTCTTGCTTCTTCTAAAAGATCAGAAAAATCATTTCTCGAAGAGCACATGAAGAAGAAATTAGCAGATGAGGATGCGAGTGCTTTAATAGTTGATGAGCCAGTTTGGAATGTAAAGCCAAAAAGTACATATAGTGGAAAAACATTTAAAGTAGCTAAAGGAAATAGATTTTTAGCATCTGAAATTATACCTGATGGCGAAGATGAAAATATTTATATAAGTAAAGGCTATTCTATTTTAAATGTGCCAATAGAATTTAGAACTGATTTTAGAGATGATATTGACAGAGCATTATGTGATTTTGCTGGTGTATCTTCAAGTGATATTACTAAATATATAAGCGGTGCTAAATTTATTGAAACAGTTGATGAGAAAATTAAAAATCCATTTACAAAAGAAATATTAGAAATTGGTACTGATGATAATTTGCAGTATTATGATTTCTTTGATATGGAAAGAGTCCCAAAAGAAATGTTGTCAAAACCACTTTATATTCATTTAGATATGTCAGTAAGTGGCGACAAAACAGGTATAGCTGGTACTTGGATTGCTGGTAAAAAGCATTCATCAAATAATGAATCTTCTAACAAAGAGGTATATTTCCAGTCTGCTTTTGGTGTTGCAATAAAAGCCCTAAAAGGAAGACAAATATCTTTTGAGAAAAATAGATTATTCATTTATTGGTTAAAAGAACAAGGATTTAATATTCGTGGAATTACTTCTGATACATTCCAAAATGTTTCTTTAGGGCAAGATTTAATATCAAAAGGATTTAACTATTCTGTACTTTCTGTTGATAGAGTAAATGGAGATATGAAAATATGTGAACCTTATGCATATTTTAAAACAGTAATATATGAAAAAAGAATAATAACATTTGCCTGTAGACTGCTTCAAGAAGAAGTTGTAGGTCTAGAAAGAAATACAAATAGTGGTAGAATTGACCACCCAAATGAAGGAAAATCTGGTTCAAAAGACTTAGTGGATGCCGTATGTGGAAGTATATTTAATGCCTCTAAGCATGCTGATGAATTTGCTTTTGACTATGGAGAAACATTAGATACTATAAAAGAAGTAAGTTCTGAAAAAAATATTGCTTCTGAAAGAGAACAAATTTCAGTAGATTTTCAGAATGAGTTAAACAGGATATTTGATCCTATAAATAATACAAATAAAAATGTAAATATAAATAATAACGATAGTTTCAGAAACTTTGGTATGGGTAAAGCAACAAATAATTACTCAACACTATATTCTTCTCAAGGAATTATTGTATTTTAGAAATAAACTTCTAATAGATAGAGAGGTTTTAAATGAGCGATAAAATTTTAGAAAATGGTGTAAACCAAGAAGAGGTTTCTGCTTTTGTAGATGCTAAAGATCAATATGGCAAGAAAATAAAGTCCATGCAGAGACAAGAGCAAGAAATTGGTATTGATACTAAAAACACTTTCTTTGACAACATTATAAATGCTGGATTAAATTCAAAAATTGACATTTCAGAAATAGAGTCTTTTACGCAAGCTTCTCAAAACAGAAATCTAATTTATGACTTACTTGATTCTATGTGTGAAGACCCTACAATTTCTGCTGTGCTTGAAACATATGCAGAAGATGCAACAGAATATAATGATAATGGACAAATTGTTTGGTGTGAATCATCTAACACAGAAATAGCAAATTATGTTTCTTATCTTCTAGAAACTATGAATGTTGATAAGAACATTTATAAATGGGTCCATAGTCTTTGTAAATATGGTGATCTTTATTTAAGATTGTATAGAAAGTCAGATTATAAAGATGACCCAATATTTAAAGACTATAATGAGGAAGACTACGAGAAGTCTATTTATAATAAGAAAGATGATAAAAAAGCACTAAATGAAGATATTAAAGTTATTGCATATTCTAAAAATGATAAATATGTTCATTATATAGAAATGTGCCCCAATCCTGCTGAATTATTTGAATTAACAAAATTTGGTAAAACGCATGGATTTATAAAAGCTGAGTCTATGGCAAAAGCTAAAACTGATAACATACAAATACCTATTTATCAATATAAATTTAAGCAGAAAGACATTGAAATATTTGATGCTAAAACATTTGTGCATGCTTGTTTAGAAGATAATTCCAGCAGAATACCAGAAGAAGTGGATATTTTCTTAGATGAAGATAAACTAAATTCAAATGGCTCAGAATCATCTATTAATTACACGGTTAGAAGAGGACAGTCATTGTTTTATAATGTGTTTAAAATTTGGCGTGAATTAATGCTTCTGGAAAATTCAATTCTGCTTAATAGATTAACTAAATCCTCTATAACAAGAGTAATCGGTGTTGAAGTTGGCGATATGCCAAAAGAACAAGTAGGCCCACATCTTCAAGGAATTAAAAATTTAATTGAACAAAAATCTGCTATAAATGTCGGAAAATCTATGACAGATTATACAAATCCAGGACCTATTGAAAACAATATTTATGTTCCAACACATAATGGAATAGGTGCTTTAAGTACTCAACAGGTCGGTGGAGATGTCGATGTTAAATCATTAGCAGATGTTGACTATTTCAAAAATAAATTCTGGGGCAGTGTTCGTATTCCAAAGATGTATTTTGGAGATACTGATGATGCTGCTGGATTTAGTGGTGGTGAATCTTTATCACTTATATCTTCAAGATATGCTAAGATGATAAAGAGAATTCAAAATACTATTATCCAAGCTATTACAGATGTTATTAACTTAATGTTAATTGATAAAGGATTTAACAGTTATGTTAATGAATTTACAATTAAGATGCAACCGCCATCCACAGCAGAAGAAAAAGATAGAAGAGAAAATTTATCCAATAAAATCGGTGTTGTAAGTGACATTATGAATTTACTTGGTGATGTTGAAGATACGACAGCAAAGTTAAAGATTTTAAAATCACTGTTATCAAATGTTCTTACAGACCCAGAAGTAACAGATATTATACAAGAAGAGATAGATAGACTCGAAAATGATGAAGAATTTATTGAAGATACTCCTACTAAAGATGATATTGATTCTGAAAATATAAACTTTGATTTAGGTGGAATTGATGTAGATGTTCCAAGTGGAGGCACATCTTCAATAGAAACAGATAACCAAGAACAAGAAGAACCAGAAAGTTCAGAAGGTGAGCTTCCTTCTCCAGAAGAACTTGGAGTGGACATGACAAACAATAATAACCCAGAATTTGATTAAAACATCCCAGAACATATCTGAGAGCCACCAGAATTAGTTCTGGTGGACTTTCATACTTAAAATGATAATTTACTATATTGAGATAAAAAATCGATTCTGGGTCAAACCAGTTGATTATATCAAAGGAGAAAATTTATGATAACAAAACAAGATGTAATAATTCTTTTGACAGATTTACAAGAACAAGGTATTGATGTCTCTAAACAATTAAACGATACTTTACGAAACGGCGTTTCTATTTCAACAATTCAATTCATAAACTCAAACAGACAATTAGACTTGCACAGATTTTATGAAAAAATTAGAAAAAGCTATAATCAAAAACATTCTAATCTTTATATCAATATTGTGAAAGAAATAGAAGATGTGAATAAAGTACTGATAACATTATCGGCGTTAGAAACACAAATATTGATTTTTGCTAAAAATGTTGAAGATAGAGAAATGTTCTTAAGACATTCGAGAGCTAATGAAATTTCTAAAGTATTACATAATTACTTTACTACATATGACTCTAAACCATGTATTAAGCTGATTCAACTTATAAAGGCTGACCTAAAGTGTTTACAAGAAAAATATTAATCATTAAAACAAAAAACTTCTAATAAAAATGTACTATATTAATATAATATAATTAATATTATAATATATATAGTAATTTTCTTATTAATAAGAAAATTACTTAATATTATCTAATAATAGTATATAATAATATTAATAAATATAATAGTAATTTTTGAATTAGATGATATTAACAGTTTTCTTAGTAAAGAATACACAGGTTTTAGTAAAATTTTTGTTAAAAATAATAAGAAAAATTAGCTAAATTATATGAATTATTTTTAGATAAAATAAACAAAATTTGGAACTTAGGAGAATTAAAGAATGCCAGAAATAAAGAAAAATGAGGAGTTATCTTTAGATGATTCTGTAAAGACAAGTAAAAGTGGCAATCCAATTTTAGGCCGTCTCCAAGGTCCTTGTGCAGATTTTCTGCAACCAACGAGAAATGGAAGAAAATACGATGAATCTTTATGGGAAAAAGTTTTTAAAGACCCAATAGTTTTAGAGTATTTCAAATGCGGTGGTATTCCTGGAGAATTAGACCATCCTGCTGATAGAACTGAAACATGCTCAGAGAAAATTGCTATTATGATGCCAGAACCTCCTAAAAAGAATTCTGACGGTCAATTGATAGCAACTTTTGATATATTAGATACTCCTAATGGTAGAATTACATATACATTAGCAAAGTATGGCTATAAACTTGGAATTAGTTCAAGAGGCAGCGGAGACACATATATTGGATTAGATAATACAGAGCATGTAGATGAAGATTCTTATGATTTTCAAGCTTTCGATGTTGTATTACTTCCTGCTGTTAAATCAGCAAGAATGAGTTTAATTGATGAATCATTTGTAAATAATACGACATTTAAGAGAGCTATAAATGAAGCTCTGGAAAAATCTAATGATAATGATAAAAAAATAATGCAGGAAACTCTGCATAATTTGAAGATTGATTATTCCTCTGAAAAGAGTAATAACATAAATGAATCTGTGGACAGTATTGAAGCCGGTAATACAGGGTCAGAATTAGTCATGGATTTACAGGAAGCTTTGAAGAAGAATAAAGATTTGGAAAAACAGATAGCTGGTCTTAAAGATGAGTTATCAGTTTGCTATGCAAAAGATGCTAAGTTTAATGACTTAAGCGATAAGTACAGAAGTACTATTTCTAAATTATCTGAATCTTTGAAATCAGAAAAAGCTTTAAGGAGAAGAATTTCAACCTTAGAACAAAAAGTGAATGATTCTAATGCTGATTTAGATGAAAGAAGTAAAGAAATAAATAGATTATCTGAACAAGTTAATAAGCTAAGAGAAAGAGATTCCAATAAGAGGAATTTAACCGAAGATTTGATTAAGAAAGATGTTGATATTAAATCTCTTAGAGAAAAGCTTGGAAAGTTAAACAAGAATTTGGAAAATTCAGAAAAGATACGAGAGAGTTTAGAAGAAAAAAATAGTGTATTAGAGGAAGAGTTAGCCAGCCTTAATAAAGACAACGCTTTAAAGTACTCTCAATACACAGAAAAGTTAAATAAAGAGAAGTCGATTACTGAAAAGTATAAGAAGATAGCAAAGAGAGCTATTGAAAAGTATATTGGTATACAAGCTTTAAGATTAGGAGTATCAAGCAGTGATATTACTAATAGATTGTCAGAAAATTATTCTTTTGATGACATTGATAAAGTTTGTGAAAATCTTAGAAGCTATAATATTAATATGAGTAAGCTTCCTTTTAGTACTTCTAATTCTGTAGTATCAAAAGTTAAGTTGACTGAATCAAAAAATGATTTGCCTATTCAAAAGGGTTACGATGATGAAGTTGATGAAGGTTTATTAGCATTAGCTAATATAAATTAAAATTACTAAGAACGAAATTTAAAAGAGGTATAAAAATGACTTTAGTTGAACAATATAAAAATAGATTAAATATTTCTGAGAGCGTTTATAGCCGTTCTCATAACGGTGCAAAGATGGATAACAACCGTAAGATTTGCACTGCTAAGTGTCTTCAGAATGTGGAACGCTTTTTAAACGAGGCTTTTGAAAATTCTACAGGCACTCAGCGTTCTGATATGGGCATGTTTAAGAAATTCTGCCTTTGTTAATAAGGGCCTGTAAGTAGTAATACTTATGGAAAATTAATTTAATAACTATTATCTTATAATGTATAATATAATAGTAGGACAGCAGGTTGCAAACTGTTTTTAAAGCCCTAACTTTAAATTACTACTTTTATATACTTTAATCTTTAGGGAGATTTTATATGTACGGGTACATTTATATAACAACGAATACCATTAATGGTATGATTTATATTGGTCAGCATAAATCTGAAAGTTTTGATAAAAATTATTATGGAAGCGGAATACATCTTCTTAGTGCAATAGACAAGTATGGCAAAGAAAATTTTAAATGTGAAATTATTGAAGAGTGCTGTTCTAAAGAAGAGTTAGATTCGAGAGAAATTTTTTACATCAACAAATATAATTCTACAGACATTAATATTGGTTACAATATTTCTTTAGGAGGTTCTGGTATTTGGCTAGAGCATCATACAGATGAAACTAAGCAAAAAATATCAAAAGCTAATAAAGGAAAGGTTAGAACTGATGATTGTAAAAAATATTTATCTAAAATAAGAAAGAACAGTAGATGGATAAATAATGGCATAATAAATAAGCATGTTCTCTCTAATGAAGTTGACTATTATATTTCTAATGGGTGGGTTTTTGGAACCATTGGAAAAAGAAAAAGCCATAAAATGTCTGATGAGACAAAGAAGAAAATAAGTATTTCAAATAAAAAGCCGAAGTTAAAAGAATCTGTTGAGCATCAAAAAGATTCTTTATTATCTAAAAAATTTCACTGGTATACAAATGGTTTTGAAGAAATTTTGGTATCAGAATTTGATAGTGTTCCAGAAGGTTTTAATAGAGGTAGACTTCCAGTTTCAGATGAATTTAGAAAAAAATGCGGAAAACGACCAAATAAAAAATAATAGTTTTATATTAATGAAAACGCACTTAACTGCTGGAAAACCTTAATAATTCTACAGTTGGTTATTAAGACAATCAGCAACCAAGATGGCAAATATTGTCATAAGGTTCAACGACTATCGAAAGTATAATCAAAGAGAAAAACTTTGGTGAATAAACGAGTAGAGTAAAGCCCCAAGTGGGGAAGAAATGGTGCGGGTCTTTAGGACGGTAAAAGAACTAAAGATTGTGATATAGTCTAATCTTTATAGTGATATAAAGAGAAATAATGGAAACGATTATTTCGTAATATAAATGGAATTTAACAACTGTAGCTTTGCCCAATCTTATAGCTAACGATTTGGTAATTGTTTCTCCAATGTCCAGTATGTCTGGATTTATTACCTATCGAAGTGTAGCCTAAGTCAGTGATGGCTTATGGAAAACTCCGTGAATTGCTGGAATCCCCATATCATTGCAGTGTGGGTATGGACAATCAGCAGCCAAGCTACTTGGAAACAAGTAGAAGGTTCAACGATCATCGAAAACATAATCAAAGAGAAATACTTTGATGAAGAAGTGAGTAGAGTAGGAAATAATTATTTCCGAAGTGCGGAGCAACTTATAAAGGATAAAACAATATAAGTTGATGATATGATCTGAACTTAGTAGCAATACTAAGAATTTTGTATTACTAATAAATTATCTTTATATTATTTTGTGAGCCATAACTCATTAAATATACATAAGTACTGTTGTGAATTCTTTATGGGGGATTATAATGAAAAGTGAATTTAAAAATATAAAATGCAGTGAAACTCAAGTTGGAAGAATAGTTATTCATAAAGGCGAGGAAGAAAGAAGAATATATAAGAATGAATTAAATAGTTTTTTAGATAACGGCTGGATTGAGGGTATATCTGATTCACATAGAAAAGTTTTATCAGAAAAGAAAAAAGGAAATAAACCATGGAATATTGGAACTTCTTGTAAAGATGAAACCAAAGAAAAAATAAGCAATTCTTTAAAAGGGAATACTCCATGGAACAAAGGTTTGAAAGGTAAGCAAATTGCTTGGAATAAAGGATTAACTAAAGAATCAGATGACAGAGTTAATAAAATATCTTTATCTAAGATGGGGCACGAAGTCTCAGAAGAGACTATCAAAAAGATAGTTAGTAAAAATAAAGGTAGAAAAATGGATAAGGATAAATTACTTATAAAAGTTACTAAAGAATATATAACAAAAAAGAAAAATAATTCATTTAATGCTTCTTCTAAAGAAGAGTCTTTCTACAGTTCTTTATTAAAAGAGAATATTAATAAGACAATATATAGACAATATAAAGATGATAAGTACCCTTTTTACTGTGATTTTTATATTTTAGAAGATGATTTATATATTGAACTTAATCTTCATTGGACTCATGGAGGTAAGCCGTTTGACCCAAATGATGAAGATTGCCAAAAGCAATTAGCTGATTGGAAAGAAAAAGCTAAGACTTCTAAGTTTTATGAAAATGCTATTTATACTTGGACAGTTAGAGATGTTGAAAAACAAAGAATAGCAAAAGAAAATAATTTAAATTATAAAGCGATTTATTAAAGATAATTTATAAAGAATACCTATGATTAACATAATTGGTTCAATATACTGCTGGCACCAATAAGGGTCAAACTAGACAGGGTGATGTATTTAATGATCCTTTTAAGCTTGGTAATGTTGATGTAAACTATACTGCTGCTCGTGTTGTTGAAAACTTCACTGGTGCTAATAGTGCTGTTGTTGCTTCTTGGTACCCTGTTTATACTGGTGCTGATGTTGCATCTAAGCCTCAGATTGTTTCTATTACTACTTCTGGTGGTGTGGCTGTTCCTGTTGCTGATGATGCTTCTATTACTGTAGCCGATGATGGTAAGACTCTTACTATTTCTAATGGTACTGGTACTGCTATTAATGCTACTGATACTGTTAAAGTTAAGTACGTGTATGAACAAAATTGTACACTTGTAAAAACGCAATATATCGCTTAATATAATGTACAAATATAATATTGGAAGCCTATACTTCTATTTTAGAATATTATATTTATTAGAATACGCTTATAGGAGAGTATAAAAATGAAGAAAGTTTATTATACAAATGGTTTAAATGAAAAAAGATTTAATTGTGATGAGCCTATTCCAGAAGGTTGGTATAAAGGAAGGTTAAAATCTACTATCACAACAAGAGATATGATTTGGATAAATGACGGAAATAAGGCTATGTTTATTTCTAAGGATGATGTTATTCCAGATGGGTGGAGAAAGGGTAGACTAAAATCACATTTAAATTCTCTAAAACAAAAACAAACAATGCTTGAAAAGAACTATCACCATTATACTGATGGAATAAAAGATTTTGTTTTTTCAGAGGACGATGAAATTCCAGAAGGTTTAGTTAAGGGTAGACCAAAACTTAGTGATAGTTTTAAGGATAGGTTAAGTACTATTTATCATGAGAATACTAAAAAACATATAATAGAATCTTATGGCAGTTTAGATAATTTTTATTCTTCTATTCATATAAAAGGTGATATTACAAAAAAGAAGAATGGCACATTAAATAAATCAAAACCAGAAGATGCTATGTATATTAGTTTATGTGAACAGTACGGAAAAGAAAATGTTTTAAGACATTATAAAGATAAAGAATATCCTTATTATTGTGATTTTTATATTAAACCATTAAAACAGTATATTGAACTTAATCTTCACTGGACACATGGTTCACAGCCATATGTTGAAAATAATGATTTTTGTAAAAAGCAATTAGCTGATTGGAAAGAAAAAGCTAAGACTTCTAAGTTTTATGAAAATGCTATTCAAACTTGGACAGTTAGAGATGTTGAAAAGCTTGATTGTGCTACAAAAAATCATCTAAACTATAAAGTGATATATTGAAGATTTACATGGACTACCTCATTAATTCATGGGACATCCTGATATAAAAGAGGAATTATGTTAGGACAATCATGAGCGAAGCTTCAATAAATATTGAAGAACGTGCAACGACTATCGAAAGTGTATCATAAGAGAAAGACTTATGAGAGTAAATGAGTAGAGTAGATTTCAAGTGAAATCGAAAGATGAGGGTATTCTATAATGGGTAAAAGTTATAGGGTATATAATATAGTCTGAACTTATTAGTAATAATAAGAAATCAAATGGAAACGATTTGATTGCAACATAATTTGGATAACGTAGTTATTCCTCAGAATGATCTTCCTATTGTGAATGCTGAGATGAAGAGCATTTCACTTGTTGCCAAGGCTCGTAGAGTCGCAATTTACTATTCTCAAATTGCTGCATTCCAAGCTAAACAGGATTATGGCTTCTCATTAGGTGATCAGTTAGCTGAAAAGGCCGTTGGCCAGTTGAGCTATGAAATTGATACTGAAATTACAGACCTTCTGATTGACCATGCTGAAACTTATTCTGATATGGTATGGTCTAAGACACTTCCTGTTGGTGTGTCTAAATCAGAACACTATGAAGGATTTACTGAAATTGTTGAACTGGCAAGAATGCATGTTTATAATCAGACTAAGAGATTAACAAATTTATCAAGAGCAGCATAAATAATTTTAGATTAAAATGAGGTTTTATATATGGCAGGAAAACCTTGGTATAATAATGGCGAAATAGAGATTAAGAAATGGCCCAATGAAGAAATACCAGATGGGTTTGTTAGAGGAAGATTGCCATTATCTACTGAAACAAAAAATAAATTAAAAATTTCTAATTTAAATAAATCGAAAGAGCAAAAAGAAGCAGAAAACAAAAAACGGTCAGATACATTAAAGAAAACACTTTCTTTGAAAACACAAGAAGAAAAGGATATTACAATTCAAAAAAGAAAAGATGCTTGGAATAATAAATCTGACGAAGAAAAGCAAGAGTATAGAAATAAATTATCTGCTTCATTAAAAGGAAAGAATGCTGGAAAAGAACCTTGGAACAAAGGTCTTACAAAAGAAACAGATAACCGTGTTAAGTTAAATTCTGAACACACATCTGAAACCAACAAAATAAAGTCAAACCACATAAAAGAAACAAATCCCGAATATTTTTCAAATTGGAGAAACAGAATAAATGATGTTATGAGAGTAAATAATTCATTTAATCGTTCAATTCCAGAAGATAGATATTATGAAGAGCTTGTTAAAAAATATGGTGAAGATGATGTTGTTAGATGGTATTCAGATGAACGGTATCCTTTTGTTTGTGACTTTTATATTCCATCGGAAGATTTATTTATTGAATTGAATAAACACTGGACACATGGTGGTCATCCGTTTGATGAATTAAATATAGATGATATTTCAAAATTAGAAATTTGGGAGGAACTTTCAAAAAGTTCTAAATACTATAAAAATGCCATATATGTCTGGACTGAATTGGATGTTAAAAAGTCCAAAACAGCGAAAGACAAAAACTTAAATTATAAAGTTATTTATTGATAAATTTAGTTACCATTAGGTAATCAAGTCTCGCTTACATAGTAATATGTTTGAATAATAAACTACTTGATATGCTGGAAGTTCCTTATAGCCTATATACCACAATAATCCAGTAATGAGATTATGACGGTTTGAAAAGTTATAGGATTGGATAACCAGCAGGCAGAAATCCAATTTTGGATTTAGCCCCAACGACTATCCCGTAAGGGAGTAGGCTTCAAGCGAAGTCGAAGTAAGTAGCCCCAAATTTTGGGTGAAGATATAGTCTCATCTCATGCGAAAGTATGAGGGGTTTTAACCCTTTACAGTTTAGCGAACTGTAGAAAAGAAAAATGTTGCTCCTAATTATATGCTGATTGCTTCTGATGTTCTTCCTGTTCTTACCTTTATTAAGGGCTTTACTCCTGCACCTGCTGGACAGGTTAATGGTCCTTATTTTGCAGGTTAATTTTATAATTTTATTTTAAGTTATAGGTTACATCAAAATAACCTATAGGACAGCGGGTTGCAAACCGTTTCTAAAAATCTCTCATATTTTTAGATTACTATAGATAACAAATTAAATTCAATGAGAGGGAATTTTAATGAGTAGATGTATTTATAAAGATATTGCGAATAATTTAAACAAAGAAGAGTTTAAAGAGTATTATTTAACACATAAAAATGAGGATGTGTGTGAACACTTTAATTTTCATCAAAGGTATTTATATAGAATATTAGATTATTTTAATATAGAAAAGGGTAGCCATGAGAAACTTGTAAATATGAGTAAGCTTACATGCACCCCAGAAAGGAATAAGAAAGTTTCATTATCTAACATGGGCAGAAAATTTTCAGATGAAACAATAGAGAAAATACGAAAGTCACAAAAAGGAAAGATAATTACTTATGGTGACAAAATATCTGAAACACTGAAGAAAAAATATGCTAATGGTGGGATAGTGAATTGGAATAAAGGTTTAAAGGGTGCTACTCATTGGTCTGAAAAGCAAAGAAATAAATATAATAGGACAATGAAGGATAGAGGCTGGTTTAATAAGTCAAAGGCAGAAGATGAACTTTATGAAAAGCTTTGTAACGAGTATGGAAAAGAAGACATTATAAGGCAACATAGAGATGAGATTAGATACCCATTTAATTGTGACTTTTATATTAAATCAGAAGATAAGTTTATTGAATTAAATAGGTTCTGGCACCATGGACCGCATAAATTTAATTCAGAAAATGAAGAAGATATTGAATTATTAAATACCTGGAAAGAAAAAGCAAAATACTCTAAACAATTTGAAAATGCTATTCAAACTTGGACAGTTAGAGATGTTGAAAAGTTTAGAATAGCAAAAGAAAATAATTTAAATTATGAGGCAATATATTAAAATTGAAATTATTATATAGCCTGGCTATATAGAAATATATAGAATAATTGATGAATCTAATTGCTGGAAAGCCTTTAGAGTTTTATTCACTACAACATAGGGATGAAATAAGCTCAAGTGTGATAGTTAGAAAAGAATAAAAATTAGGTAATCAGCAACCAAGCCCCGAATAGGGGAAGGCTCAACGACTATTTCTCCCAAAGAGAAAGTAGATTTCAAGTGAAATCGAAATGGTTCACATCCTTTATTTAGGATGAAGATATAGTCTCGTCTCTTATGAAAGTAAGAGTTTGCTAAATGCAAAGTAATGAATTAACGACTCATTACAAAGATAAACGACACTCAATGCTCTTAAGGTTTTTGTGACTCCTAATATTGCTCCTGGTCACTTTGTGATTGGTGTTAATGGTAGCGACATGATGAGTTCTGCTGCTGTGTATGCCCCTTATATGGCTATTGTTCCTACTCAGCTTCTTCAGTATGCTGATGGTGGCACTAGCCAAGGCTGGTCCACACTTTATGACCTGAAAGCTCTTAATACCTATGTTAAGGACGGTCATGAGTATTCTAACCTCTTAGTGCAGGGTTATATTACTGCCTAAGAATAACTAAGATAAATATACAAATAGAGGGAACTAATAATTCCCTCTATTTGTCATATAAAAATGTAAATATAATTAAGAGAAATCTAAGTAAACTGAGGTGATATTTTGGATAGACAGGCTTATTTAGATGAGATAAAATTTAAATTATCTGGTGGTGGAATTCTTAATTTAGAATTAGACGATAATGCATTTAATCAATTATTGAATTCTAGTTTCAGAGAAATACAAAGATATATAGACACAACGAGAATTGTTACTATCCCATATGCACCTTGTATAGATGTTAATACTATTAATAATGGTAAAGTAAATGCTGTAGCAAGAATATTTAGGTCAGAAGGATATATTTCAAATTCTGAAACTGCTGATTCTGGTGGAGGTTATCCAGTTGACCCCATGGAAGCCACACAATGGCAGTTGCTATCTGGGGTTGGAAATTTATATAATTTCAATGACTATGTTTATAATTATGCTTCTTGGAACACTTTATTGCAAATTAGAAATACTACATCTACAGATTTAGCATTTAGGTTTGATAGGAGTTCTAACAAGCTATATGTCAATATTTCTTCTGGTATTCCAGATAAAATAACTGTTGAATATGTGCCGAGATATGATGATGTTTCTGAGATTGTTTCAGATTTTTGGATTGATATTATAATAAGAATGGCGGTTGCTCTTGGAAAAATAGCTCTTGGAAGAGCAAGAACACGATATACTCAATCTAATGCTTTATGGCAACAAGACGGGCAAATAATGCTCGATGAAGGAAACTCAGAATTAAATGATTTAAGAGAAAGATTACAAGCTTCTACGCAGCTTTGTTATCCTATTGATTAACATAAAAAGGAGTAGAGATAAATTTAATGAGTAATTATTTATCAGAAGCTTTTAAAAAGTTAGAAATTTTAGACGAAGATGTTTTTGACTTAGATAAAGATGGTTTAACAGCTTTGAAAGATTTTGAAGATGAAGATGAGGAAGATGATTCTATAGCTGTTATTGATCCAGATGCAGAAAGTGAAGAAGATTTAGAAGATTCTTATATTGGTAAAGTTATTCTTGATTGTTCTGTTTGTCATACCGATATTTATAAGGATAAGGAAGATATTACAATTGATGAAGAAGCTGGCTTAGCTAATATAGGAGAAGAGTGTCCATATTGCTATTCTTCAGAAGGATTTAAGATTATTGGCGAAGTAAAGCCTTTTGTTGAAACAGAGTTTGAAACAGAAGATGATGTCGATGTTGAAGTAGAGAATGAATCTCTTAAGAGAAAGAGAATTAGAGAATCTATTAGTAAAATGCACAAAAAGGCTCTTGTTGAAAAGCCCGTTTATGGACTTGAGCCAAGATATGATGCAAGAAAATCTTTCTATGGAAAAGCACAGGTAGACACGGGGGATAAGGGTGACAAGAATAAGTTATATTCCTATGATACTCTTGTAGCTGAAATTAAAGATGGTAAGCCTGTTGTTTATGGAACTTATTCTGCAACTACTTTAAGACACATTAAAGATTGGTTAAAACAGAATGGTTTTAGAGCAGATACTTCTAAACAGATTATGGCAGACTATGGTGTTAAGGATGAGGCTTGCCATGGAAAAAAGTCAATAAAAGAATCTTCCGGCGAAGTATTCCACAACGATAATGGCTTAGATTATACCGTAGTTGAAAGAAGCAAATCTGGAAAGAATGCTCTTTTGAATCGTGGAAAACAGTGGATTATTGCATGGAACTGTCCACAAGATAATAATGGTTCTTGGGGACAAGGACACTATTTCTTTGATGAAAGCGAAGCAAGAGAATGGTGGAACAAAAAGTACATTAAAGAGTCAAAATCCCCTATGAAAATTTCAAAAAAATCTCTTAAAGAGGGTTGGAGAGGGACAGACTTGGAAGTAGTTTCCCATGGTTCATGGGGAGACCCTGATTTAGTATATCATGATGATGAAGATGGGGAAGACTATGTTTTCAATTATTGGGACATTGAAAATGGTCTTTGGGACATGTTTTTAGATGAAACAGGCCACAAAGATTCAGAGTCAGATGACCCGGAAGTTGAAGCAGAGTTTGACAAATATGTGCAAGATAATCATGGATGGTACTTGTCGGATGTTATAGCTGGTGGATATTTTGACGAGGGTTCTTACTCTTGGCATGACAGATATAAGAGAGAATCTTTGAAAGAATCTTGTTCTATTAATCAGTGCCAAAAATGGGTTGATTATGATATGAAGAAATATAAGAAGATTTCTGATGATACTATGGAAAAGATTAAGTCTTCTGGATATTCTGTTGTAAAAGACCAATATGGCGACTATGAAGTTATTGCTGATAGAAAAGATGAATCTTGCGGAAAGAAAAAGTCCAGAAAGATGAAAGAATCTATCGAGGACATCACTATTGATACCGGAGACCAAGAAATTTCAGTTTCAGCAAGAGATAAGAAAAATAAATCTGATGGAGAAATGATTGCTCCTTTATCTGATGAAGTGAAAGCTGATATTGAAATGGATTCTGATGATATTGATGTAGATGTTGATGAATTCTCAGAAGAAGATTTTGATGAGCTTGGCGAAAGCTATTTAAAGAAAGTTTATGAGAATGTTGATAGTTACAAAACAACCTCTGCAAAAACACAAGGAAATAAACTTTATTTAGAAGGTTTAATTAAGTTTAATTCTGGAAAAGAGAAGAAAACTTCATTTGTATTTGAGTCAAGAACTATTACCAAAAACGGTAAGGCTAAGTTAGTTGGAGAAAATCTTCAAATTAGTAGAGGCCATAAATCTTTCAAGTTGACTGGTACTATTAATAATGGTAAGTTTATTTCAGAGTCTTTAAACTATAATTATAGAGTTAAGAATGGCTCTGAGTCTCAGAGGGTTTACGGAACAGCTAAAAAATCTAAATAAGGAGAGTTATTTAGATGAGTTTAAAAAGTATTAATGAGTCTTTTAACAGACAGTTTAGTGAAATAGATAAGTCTATTAAAGAGGACACCATAAAACAAAACGGTAAATGGGTAAATAAAGGCAAAGAAGGTACTCATGGTAAGTTCAAGACAAAGAAAGCGGCTGATGCCCAAAGAAAAGCAATGTTTGCTAATGGGTATAAAGCAGAGGCACTGAAAGAGAATTTTCCAACTCATGGAAATAAAATTGACCTTGAAAAAGTTATACAAGTCCTTTGGGAAAAAGGTAATGAAATCGGTGGGGAAGATTGGATAGAAGTTTTCAATCCAAACGAAATTTCTAAGCTATCGAGCGGTGAAGAATACTGCAACAGAATAGAAGTTACAGGAGCCGATGGCAAACAGATTAAAATTTCCTTAAAGACAAATGGTGGAAATATCGAATACCAAATCTTCGATGAGGGAAGAGATTGGAAAAAGACTTCTTCTGTTGATGAGCTATGGAAAGTAATCTTTGACAGAGTTGGAAGAAAAACTGATGAATCAATGAGAAGAAAACCCATGATAGAATCTTCTGAAGATAAATTAGTTATCTATAAATCTCTTGGAAAATATAGAGTAACGCCTGAATCAAATTATAATGCAAGAGTTCAAAATGCAAGAAAAGTTCAAAAGCTTGATGATTTTGAATCTGCTGATGAAATTATTGATTATTATGTAAAATATGGCTGGGCAAATGGAAAAGATGATTTTAAAGTAATAGAGGAATCTAAGAAAATTACTGAAAGAAATCTTAACAGAGCAGAAAGACATAACCGTGATATGTCAAATATTTTTGATAGAAAAAAAGGTTATGACAGGAAGTTTGCGGATTTCTTAAAGAAAAATGGGTACTCTGATGATGAGATAGAAAGGCTTAGGAAGTCAGACAGTCTTAGTAAAGAAATAGCAAATAAATTTACCCCAGATGGAAAACAGCCATCGGAAATATTAGGAAAAATATTAAAAGAAGCAGATGATGTCGAGTATGAAAAGACATATTATTCTGCAAAAAGACCAGATGGCTCCGGTGAAATAGATTATTGGGAAGTTGAAAGGCCAAAAAATCCAAAAGATTGGGGTCGTGGGGAACGAAACAGAACTTTTCTTGATAGAAAAGAGTGGCAAAAAAGAGCTTTTGGAATAAATGAGAGTAAAAATCTTACTGAATCTTTTGACGATATGGAAGTATTCATGAATACTTGGGCAAACTATAATGAGTATGGTGCTGACGGTGTTCTTACTCCTACTGGTTGGATGAGCATTGATGAGGCTATTGAATACTGTGAAGAATATGCAGATTATGAGCCATTTATAAATGATACAGACAATGTTCCTTTTGAGATTAATGAATATTCAAATGCTTCTTCTGTATTACAGGATTTGAAAGAACTGCAAGATTCAAATGTTGACGAAGATGTTGTAGAAGCCATTGTTGAAGCTGGTGGATATGATGTAAAGGAAGCTGTTGAGATTGCTGAAAGAGGCGACTATTATTTCTATCCAGATGTTCATGACTACTCAGATTTAGCTTATGCTGTTATTGATGAAATTGGAAGCTTGGGGGATGCCCTTGGTGATAGAATAACTAACTATATAGATGAAGACCAAATGCGTAGAGAATATAGTTGGGATGTTCGTGATATGATGCGTGACGATGCCGAATATGCTGTTGATGAAGAGCATGAAGGTGAAGATGAGGATTCCTATGATAGAGAACAAGAGATAGAAGATTGGATTGATGAACATGAAGATGACTATCTTGATTCTATTATAGACGAAGAAATAAGGCTTGCAGAAGCAGGGGAAATTGATTTAAGCAATTACTTTGATTATGAGGCTTTTGGTCGTGACCTTTCATATGATGGATATACATTTACAGATAAGGGTGCTATTCTTATAAATTAAATCATCTTATAGGAGATGATTAAATGCTAGAAAATAATAATAACTATGGTTTATTATTGGATGCCCAGAATATGAAGTTACATAGACAATATTTTGAAGAAATGTGTAACTTAATCGGAATAAAAGTTTTGTATTATATTCCAAGAGAAGATAAACATTGGACAACATATTCTGAGATAAAATCAAATTTTTATGACCCTATTTTAGTTGGTTGTATATTTGAAGACCATCCAAATCAATATACTATGAAGAAATTGGGATGGGATGCTGAATTACAGGAAAATGCTTCTTTAATTAGTGTCCCATACGATTTAGAAAAATTACAAGTTGGTTCAATTTTTATAGTTCCAAGTGGTATTGATAATTCAAAAGGTAGAGTATTTAGAGTAGTTAGTATGAGAAATCTAATGGTTTATCCGTCTTCTATAACTTGTGAATTAGTTCCAGAATATGAGAACACTTTCTCTTCTGACCAACATGATTTTAAGCACAGTGGTTTTAATTTATTAAAAGATGAGTCGGAGGATTATGAATGAGTTCCTACATTTATGATGATGCCTTAATAAATAAGTTTAAAAGATGGACAGAGGGAACAGAAGTTAATCTGGTAGGCCCAGATGAGTCAAGAAGATTATTTCAAGTACTAAGTGATAAATCAAATGACTCTAATATAAAGTTTCCTTTGGTGTCATTAAAGAGGTTACTTGGTTACGATATAGATTTATATGGGAAAAAACCAATTACTTTTGACGGTTCTAAATTGGAAGCTAATTCTAAGAAAGTAAAGTCACTTGTCTATATTCCAATAACATTGAATTATCAATTAGACATATATACCAGATATTATCAAGAAGCTGATGAATATATGAGAAATTTTATATTTAATATTATCAATTATCCACAATTGGAAATATTGATAAAATATTATGGTGTTGATATTAATCATGTTGCTAATATTTTACCCGGAAGATCAGTTGTAGATAATTCTGGAAGTACAAGCGAGAGATTATTTCCAGGGCAATTTACAAGGCTATCTTATCAATTTTCTGTAGATGATGCGTACTTATGGAATATTGATATTAGAGATACAAAAGAAATTGTGTCTGGTGAATTACTTATAATAGATAAAGCCACTGATGAAACAATAGTGGAAAGTTTTTTGTAAAGAAATTTGGTAATTAAATTAAAGGAGAGAAAGTTATTTAATGCCTAAGATTACAATAAATGAAGTAGATTTAACTAAGGCGAGTTTACAGCCCTCCTCAACCGATATAGCATTTGTGCCTGGTTTATCTTGTTTATCTGATGTTACAGAAGATTTCATGTTCTGTGAAACAATAGCAGATTTTGAGAAGAATTTCGGCACTTATCCTGCTATTATCGATGTGTATAGAGTTTATAATGATAATACTACTGGAGCAGTTTCTAAAGAAAAGTATGCTATATATAACTATAAATATTTTGAAGCTAACTTCTATAATGAGATTTATAAAAATTCTATTTATAAGAAGGTATCAAAATATAGCGGAACTTTAAGTGGGACTACTCAGTTAGTTCTTGGTTTTGCAGATGGAACAGATGAAGCAGATATTACTAAGTATTTAAATGATTGTGGTTTAATTTCTGCCGATTCTGATTTTGATGGTGCAAATAAGAAAACAGTATACCTTGATTTTGAGTATGACATGTCTTATGTCTACGCAAAAGAACTTTTAATGATGGGTATTCCTGTTGTTTATAAGGCTTTTGCTTCTAAGAATGAGGATGTACAGACAACAGACACTTACACAGTTAGTGTCTCTGATGTTGAAAGAAGTGTAGATGTTGTTATAAAAGCTGAACAAGCTGGCGACACATATACATTATCTGATATTCCAGTTGATGAGGTTAGTCTTGTAAAAACTACAGATAATTCCAGTTCAACTCCCGTTGTAACCATACTTACAGAAGCATCTGGTTCAACACCGGAAGCTGGTGAGTATGCTATTAATAAATCAACGGGTGTTATCACATTCGGTACAGCACTTACAGAAGGTATTGCACTAACTGTTGAGTATACTACTGTTGTAGAAACATATACTACTAAATTTAAAATTGATGAGAACAGCAATGAAGAAATTGTTGTTAAGGTAAATGACATCAGTATTACTAAGGATTCCAATAATCCTCCTGCTGCTGGAAAGTATTATGTTGATTTAGAAAATAGTACCTTTACATTCGGTACTCCTCTTGTAGAGGATGATGTTCTCAGTATTGAATACAGTGTGTTAGTGTTTAATGAGACATATTCAGATATGCTTACAAAGGTTAAAAACCTTTTTACAAATGGTTCTGATAATGAGTATTATGATGACCTTTTAGATAAGGGTGAGTTTTCTATTAAATATGTAACTTCTGGTTCATATCCTTCTTTTGGTTATGAAGTTAGTGGTGAAAATTATACTGCCGTTGAGCCTAATTACTATTCTAATATGGTAGGCGTAGCACATGAGCGTGGAGATTGTGTGGCTTTAATAGACCCCGCTGATTGCTCAAATGATTTAGAAGACAATAGAAATTTAGCAATTGAACAGCTTATTAATCCTGACAATATATATAAAGCTGTTGAAGTTATTTGTGGTGATATGCCTAATGCTGAATATGCAAGTATGTTTGTTCCTTGGATTTTATACACCTCACAGGCAAGTTATATGTTAAAGAGTGGAACTAACACTGTTGTTCTTCCTCAGTTGGATTCTATTGTGATGCCACCTTCTTTTGCATATCTTGTTACCCTTGCTAAATCAATTAGAATGAATAGCAATTGGCTTGCTGTTGCTGGCATTGCAAGAGGTCAAGTTCCTTATATTGGTGGTTTATATACTACAAAGAGATTATCAAACACTCTTGCAAATTATTATCAGCCAAGAAATGGAAAAACTTCTATTAATGCTATTACAGATATTAAGCCTTATGGTTTAACTATTTGGGGCAATAGAACCATGAAAAATAATTTAATCACTGCCATGGGTGGAGAAGATGGCTTAGTTGCTACTTCTTTCCTTAATATAAGAAACATGGTTAGTGATGTTAAGAAAACCGCTTATGTTGCGGCCAAGACATTAATGTTTGAACAGAATAGTGATATTCTCTGGATTAACTTCCTGTCAAGAGTTACACCATTCTTGGATGGCTTAATGTATGGTCAAGGTTTGTCAGATTATAAGGTTATTAAAAATCAAACTACAGAAAAAGCTAAGTTAAGCGCAACAATTAAGCTTTATCCTCTTTATGCTGTCGAAGATTTTGATATAACAATTGAGTTATCTGATGAAGATGTAAGTGTTGTTTAAATAGTAAAGGAGATTTATAGATGATTAAAATAAATGGTAAATCTATAAATAGCACCGTTGACCAGTCATCTTCCAAGCCAATTGGTGCTTATATTCTTGCTAATGAGTCTGCTGGGTTTTTAGCAGAAATTCAGAGAACAAATAATTTTGAGTTTGTTGTTACAAATCTTCAAGGCATAAAGAAGCCTGGAATGTCTGGGTCAGAGTCAAATGCAATAGTAGAAAATATAGAGGAAGTTATTAGACTCTCTGTTAATAGCACATCAATTCCGCATTTCTCACAGGACCCGATTACAGTCCGTAGAGGAAATTCTGTTGTTAAATACGCCGGTGTTCCAACATTCCCAGAAGGTTCCATTCAAGTTAATGACTACATTGGAATTGATACTAAGGTTGCTCTTATGTCTTGGCAAAATCTTTCCTATAATGTTAAGACAGAAAAAGTTGGTCTTGTTACTGATTATAAGAGAGATTGTTGGTTGGTTGAATACACACCAGATTATCAAGAAGTTAGAAGATGGATTCTTCATGGATGCTGGGTTAGTAGCTTAACTGAGCCAGAGTATAACCACGATAGCAATGATAAGCATACTATATCTGCTACTATTCAATATGACTGGGCAGAACTTGATTTTACTGGTGAGACCTAATAAAGAAAGTGTGATAATATGAGTCAAACTTTACAAATAATTGTTCAAATATTAACAACTTTAGTTACACTTGTTCCGATGGTGTATGCTTTAGTTAAGTTCATTGTTATGGCAATTAAGGAGAAGAATTGGAATAATTTATTATCTCTTGTTCTTTCTCTTTGTGCCGAAGCAGAAGAACAATTTACAAACGGTGCAGATAAGAAACAGTGGGTAATGAGTATGGTTAAATCATCTTTGAATACTATAAATTATGAAATAGATGATGAAACTCTTAGTACTCTTATTGATAATTTAATTGCTTTAACAAATAAAGTTAATGTTTAAGGAGAAATGACGAATGTATATTTATGAGAAGCAAAATAAGCTGAATATTATTTTCAATGGTGATAAGCCCTCTGATAATCCAGATGTTGTGATTTCTAAAGAGGATAATGTTGTTTCTATTTCAGTTTCCGGTGAAGCTGCTATTCTTCCCGCAATTACTGCTGATGATAAGGGAAAAGTTCTTACTGTTGATACTGAAACTGGTAAGGCTGTTTGGGCATTACCAACCCCTGAGAATGTTGAAGCTCCTGTTGATAACAACGGGTCTGCTTAAAGTTTTATAAATAAAGAGGGGTCTTTATGACCCCTCTATTAAAGATTAGAGAGGGTCAGCATGAAAAATATAAAAGAATCTGTTGAACTTCATAATGAGTTAAATCCGCTTATTTGGAAAAATAATGAATTATTGCCAGATGTTGAGAGTAAGCTTCTTAATATAGTTTCATATTTTAAAGATTATTGTGATGTGCCAATGAGTGTTGTTGATGCTCAGATTGTTGGGTCAAATGCATCATTTAATTATAGTAAATATTCAGATTTAGATTTACATCTAATAGTTAATTTTGATATAATAGATGCGTCTAATGAAGTTTTACAAGCATCTTATAACAACGAGAAAACTTCTTTTAATAAAAATTATGATGTAAAGATACATGGAATAGATGTAGAGATGTACATACAAGATATTAAAACATCTACAATGTCCAATGGTATATATTCGTTATTTAAAAGAAGATGGATAAAATTTCCAAAACCAATTGAATATAAATCTGATTATGATTTTTCAGATGTTATTTCAAAATGGGAAGAGAAGAAAAATTTTGCTATTAAATCTGGTAATTCAAGTAAAATAGAAAATTTAATAAATACAGCATATCTAATTAGAAAGAATTCTCTTGAAGTTGACGGAGAGTTTGGGCAAGGAAATCTGCTATTTAAAGAATTAAGAAATTCCGGAATACTGCAAGAATTAAAAGATGGCCTAATTAAATCCAAGTCAAATGAATTATCATTAGAAAACTTATCCGAGTCTTTTATATTAAATGAGGCATCCAGAAATGCTTTAATAACAAAATCTAAAGTTAGTAACAAAGGCAGAGAAAGATTTAGAAGAAGAGTTAAATCAAAGGTTGCTAACCAAGTTAAACAATTTAATTCCATTGATATGAATAAATTGTTTAAGGATGGAATATTAACAGTTAATGTTGCAGTAAAAGGTGAAACAAATGATTATACTGTAAAAATATCATTTGGTGGATTTTTAGATATTTTAAGAAAAGAAATATCTAGAACAGATGTTTTTGATTTAAGAGCAGTTACGAGAGCTTTATTAGATGCCTTTAATAAAGATGATGTTTATATTCATTGTTCATGCCCCGATTGGAAGTTTCGGTATGCATATTGGGCCACTAAAAATAACATAAACAGCGGAGAGCCACAGAATGATAATGGTAAGTGGATAAGAAATCCAGATGATAGATTAGGTAGTGGTTGTAAACATGTACTCTTAGTTCTATCTAATAATAGCTGGTTAATAAAAGTAGCAAGTGTTATTAAAAATTATGTGAAATATATGGAAAAATATTATCAGAAACAATATGCTGATATTATTTATCCTGCAATATATGGTAAACCTTATGAGGAACCTGTTCAGACTGGTATGTTTGATACTGGGGATGAGCTTGATTCTGAAGAAGATACTCTTGATAAGTCCAACGAGTTTGGTAGAACTTCTACTCAGTTTAAGAAAGGAAATAAGCAAGGTTTAAGATTTGCAAGTAAAGATTCTGAGATAGAGGGTCAGGAGGAAATTGATTTAGACTAATATTTCTGTTAAATAATCCTATAATAGTAATCTCTAAAAATGTATATATTTAATATAAAATATTAAATTTAAGGAGATAAACTTTATGGATTATACTTTAACTGGTACATATACCCTTCCTTCTTTGGGAAAAATTTATGGTTGTGATGTAAATCCGAACGTGAAAATTCGGTCGATGACAGTAGCAGAAGAAATGAAGAGGTTAAATTCCTCTGATCGGCCTTATAAGAACATTGCCGATATTATAGATGATTGTTTGATTGATAAACCGGGAATATCTTCTTATGATATGTGCCTTGGTGATTTCCAATATTTGCTCCACAAATTGAGAGTTGTGACTTATGGTTCTAAGTATAAGCTTTCTTCTAAATGCCCTCATTGTGGATTTGAGAATGTTGGTGAAATTGATCTGAATGATATGTCTGTTTCTTCTTATACTGATGATATAAATAAATATTTTGAATTAGAGTTACCTATTTCAAAAAATAGAGTTAGAATAAGAATGCAGACTCCAAGGATTTTAGATGACATAACAGTTAGAACTAAAGAAATAACTGCTAAGAGAGGGTCATCGTCCAAGGATTCTGCATTTTTGCTTAATATACAGTCTGTTATAGATACAGTAAATGGAGAAAAATTAGACATTATTAGAAAGCAAGATTTTGTTCAGCAACTTCCAATGGCAGATATAAATTATATTCTTGCCTATGAAAATAAGTTAAATGAATCGATTGGTCTTAATGTAGAGTTAGACAACACATGTGATTTTTGTGGGTTAGACTATAAAAGCCCCTTTCGTGTCACCCCTGAATTTTTTAGACCCTCTATTGACATCTGATGCGGGTAAATATTGTGCAGAGAGATATAAAGAATTAACCAGGGGAAGATATTTAATTTCAAAGTATTGCAATACTTCATATAATGATGTTGGTGATATATCACCGTTAGAAAGAGATTACATTATTGGATTTATAACAGAAGAATTAGAAAGACAACAAAAAGCTTATGAAGAAGCTAAAAATAAAAGATAATTCATCTTTGGTAGGTGATTATAATTAGTTACGAAGATTTTGATTTGCTTAGAGATTCAGTATCTAATGAAAAAAAAGAGTTAGAAAAATTAGATGCTTTTAAAGAAAGAAAAAAGAAAAATGATGAAGAGATATTTAAAGCTAGATTGGCTCAGAGAGAAGCTCTTAAAAAAAATGACTTAGAGGCATATAATCAGAGTAAACGGTTAGAGGAAGATTTAGACAGACAGAGGAAGCAAAATGAAATAGAACTAAATAAACTTGCAATACGTAATACAATGCAACAATCAGATGAAATAGAGCAGATGTATTTATTGCAGTTTAAGCTTGAAAATGATCTTGAAGATTTACGCATTAAATATAGTGAAGAACAAAATGCGGAACAAAAAAAGAGAATAAAAGAAGAAATTAAAGCAAAAAAAGATGCTATAGAGTTTACAAAGAAAGAAGCAGAACTTTCTGAAAAGAAAATTGATTATATAAGGAAAGCACAAACATTAAAAGATATTGGGGATAAAAAAGCTGCCAAAGAAACTAAAAATGAGCTAAAAAAGATAGAAGCAGAAATAAAGAAAAATGAGTTAGATGCTTTAATAAAGAGCGGCAATATAACAGAAGAAGAATATAATCAATATAATAAAGATATAAAGAACTTGGAACTGCAAACTAAAAACGCAGAAATGTTTGCAAATTTAGGCGATACTATAAAAAAAGGTTTATCAGATGCTTTAAATAAGGGATTAAACCAAATAAATGAAGCTATAGAGGATGTAACAAGCCATAGAACTAAAATAATGGCAAGATTACAGGGATATGGTGGAGATGAGTATGACTACAGTGGCATGCTTAGTACCGTGTCAAGAAATCTCGCTGCAAGTCCTTATGTAACTCAACGAGCTTTTATGAAAAAGTTAGATGAAGCTGTTGATAAAGGTATCGCATATAATGTTGAGCAGAGAACATTTTTATCTACTATCACAGATGAAATTGCTACTACTTTTGATGCTTTTGATTCAAATTTAATGAGAATCGTTAGATTACAACAAGCAGACAGTACAGCCGCAAGGCTTGGTATGGAGGCTGCTTTAACTAAAACATTTAACCAAGTATTTTCTGATACAAGTTATTTGAAGGACATGTATGACAGTGTTACACAAGCTATAGTAGATTCTGAAGCTACGATGAGTAGAGAAAGAGCTACAGAATTTGAGTACACTGTTCAAAAATGGTTAGGTTCTCTTTATTCTTTAGGTGCATCGAGTAATTTAATAAATCAAATCGCTCAAGGACTTAATTATTTAGGTACAGGTAATGTTCAAGCTCTTGCAAGCAATTCTCCACTTCAAACACTATTTGCTATGTCTGCAAGCAGAGCAGAAGGTTTAGATTATGCAGACTTATTAGTTCAAGGCTTAGATGCTTCTAATACTAATAAATTGATGAAAGCAATGGTTGAGTATCTGAAGGAAATAGCTGTAACTAATAGAGCAAACAATGTTGTTAAAGCTGCTTATGGTGATTTATATAATATGTCTCTTGCTGATATGAGAGCTATAACATCCTTATCTTCTTCTGATATAACATCTATATATGCTGAAAATATGAGTTATGGCGACATGACAAATTCCTTATCAAATCAGTTTAGTTCAATATCAAAAAGATTGAGCACTGGTGAGATGATTAAAAATGTGCTTGATAACTTTGTTTATTCAATTGGTTCTGAAATCTCTCAAAATGCAGTTTCCTACACTATATGGCAAGTAACTGACTTAATAGAAAAAGCCACAGGCGGTATACATATTCCTGCCGTGTCTGTGTTTGGTAACATGGTTGACTTATCGTCATTCACCCTTGAGGGTATAATGAAAACTGGCCTTGTTGGATTAAATACACTGGGTCAGATAGGAAATATCGTTAGTTCACTTAACAGTGGCGGCGGGTTAAGCTTGAGCGGCTGGAATTATGCCGATACATTACAAAGAGGTCAAATAAGTGAAACAACTGCTGGTTCAGTTGCTTCTACTTCTGGTAGTATGACAGTTGGTTCAAGCAGTTCAAGCGATATTAAAAAGTCATCATTATCGAGTGCTGCTTCTGGGGCAGATGAAGTTTCAGAAATAACGAATGCTGACCAAGAGGACACATATTCTGTTGATGATATTTATAAAGCTATGTATAAGGATAAAACACCTGTTCCGGTGGCAGTGGATATGGATAACGGTTTAGGATATTTGTTAATGCAGTTAGCAAATCAGATGTTATCAGTTAATAGAGTAACGGATGTTAATATTAAGAAATCTGATATACAAGTGCCAACTGTTGTAACTCAAATGGACAATAAATTTAAAGAAGAGATAAGAAACTATATTAAATCTACATATATAGAGTTGCTTGCAGATGAACTTAGAACATCATTAATCGGCCAGACTAAGGGTTTTGGTGGAGCTACAATCGCAAAAGTTTGTGATAAGATAATGAACGATAAGGTTGATGTTGAAGTTAGAAATAATAATTTTGATAGATTCTTAGATTTACAAAGTGGAATTTTTGGATAAAGGAGGAAAGTGATGTTTCAAAAGTTTTTTACTGATACTATAGAAAGTAAGTTTGTGAAAGCATTATTGAAGAATATTGCTATTCCTCAATATCCAACTGTTTCTGATGATGATTATGTTATAAGCAATGGAACATATTTAAATAAATATGGTATAGTAAAGTTTGATGGTTCTGGTAAAGCTGGTTCCGTTACTTTTACAAGATTAGCTCCATATATCTATAATTTTTATAATAAGTCATTTACTGAGAAATATGTATCGAAGGATAATTTTTATGACTCAGATACGCATGAAAAGCTTGGAAATTATTTAAGAGCTTATAGAGATTTGAATGATGTGGACTTGATGCCATATTACAATTGCTTTTCTTATAGATTTTTAGATTATATATATTTAGATAAATCACAAATCAATGGTATTAATTTTTCCCATAGTGACTTATATAAGGTTATATCTGTTCCTATAAGGTTTGATAAGACATACTCCATAGGGATTGATAGCCTGACTCCGCTTTTATTTAAATCCGTATTGAGGGATAAGTTTGGGTTACTTGTTTCGAGAATTGATGGGGAAAAATACCAAATAACTAATTTGTTGAATAGTTGTAAGATTATTATAAACGGAATTGAAGTAACAAATGAAAACTGTTATGAGATAGTTAGCAGTAATTACGGTAGTGTTATTCATTATAAAATCTCATTAGAGGGTGTGGAAAACTCTATTGCTTTAAAGTTAAAAAACATGGAGAAATACCTTAATTTACTTATCCAAGTTAATGGTAATAATAAATCAGCTATTACAGTTTTAGAGGGCGACTATTCAAATTCTTATAAAACGTATAATGTGTATAACATGGATTTTATAAATCTTAAAAACACTAAACAGCCTAATGCTTTTAGAACAAGAGAAGATGTTATAGATGATATTGTAAAGGGAAATTCTAATTTTACAAACTCTAACATGTTTGACTCTACAAGCACATCTTCTTTTAATGCCTATGTTGATTCGTTTAGTAAATCAGATTTAAATAATAAAAATAGATTCTTGTTAGATGGAGTCAGTCTGTTAGAAATAGGTGCAACAGAGACATTCGCTTTTTCAAATAGACTGGTTGAGTATTTGTTACTGAATGTTGTAGATAACATGGAAACAATAGATGACAATATAACAAGGGTTCAAAAAATATTAAAACTTGATAATAGGCATGATGTTATTCCAAGTGTTTGGTCTGATTTATTAAGATGCACTTTATACAGAGACTATATGAAATCTGATTTAGTGAAAAAATTAGATGTCAGTGGTTTCGTAGACAAAGATATTGAAAAAATGATTATGAGGGGTGGGAGTGGTTATTAATGGCACTTAGTTCTGTTCCTTTAATTGGACAAAATAAAGAAAATAGACCACTTTTGATGATAGAAAACTATGTGTATTTACATCATTTGGATGAGTTTATTATAATTCCTACATATCCAGAACATATTACAGACACATCAATTGTCAACTTTACTCCAAATACTCCCCTTGCAAGATCGGCTCCTATTTATTCTTATTCTTCTTCCGGGCCTCGTTCAGTTGGTTTTTCTTTCAAGTTGCACAGAGAACTAATGAAGCAGGTTAATTATAAAAAAAGTAATGCAAAGGTTACTATAACAGATGATTATGTAGATACTTTGATTAAATACTTACAAGCCGCTGCTTACCCAAAATACGGTGATGCTGAAAAACTTGTTGACCCACCTCTTGTGTCCGTTAGAATTGGTGATGATATTTATATAAAAGGAATTATAAATGGTTCTGTTCAGACAGACTATGATTTACCAATAATTACAGATGAAAACGGGAATGATAAGTATGCTATGGTTACAATAGGTTTTACAGTGAACGAGGTAGACCCTTATGATGCTGATACAGTTGCAATGGCTGGTAGCTTTAGAGGGTTAAATGCGTCTCTAGAAAGAAATCTTTGGAAAGCAAGTAATAGTCTATCTGGAAATTTAATAGATGGTGGAGTAAATACAAGGGTTAGGTAGTTGAGGGTAATATAGATGGATTATTTAAAGAATAAATTTTATAAAAATTATAATCAAATATCAAGATACAATACTGCCCCATGCTATTATCATATATTGGATAATAAGTATTTAACGGGATTTTCAAAAAGACTCAAAGATACTACTCCGTATGTCATACATATAGTTAAAAAGGCAGATACATTTGATTCTCTTGCATTATATTATTATAATAATCCAACCTATTTTTGGATTATTTGTGATTTTAACAGGATAAATGACCCGTTTTATGAGTTAGAAGAGGGGCAAAGAATAAAAATACCATCATTTTCCATGATAGAGTTTGAGGACTAGAGAGGTGATATAATGGCTAATTTATTGAGTTATCCTTCACTTGTAGAGTCCCCATTTATAATTGTGGAAATTGGTGGGTACACTTTTGGTACTTATGACAACAATGGTTCAAGATTAGGTGGAAAAGTTACATACCCAAACTTTATGTCACAAATAAATATAGTAAAAATTAATGGGCAAGTTAATACATACACAATAAAAATGGTTTATCAAATCACAAAGGGTGATGACCCTAATATGCTCGATGCCGTATTTAGTAAGAATAAGGATAAGTATGGTTGGCAGAAAATAAAGATAAGCTATGGTGATTGGGCTTGCCCATCATATATTTATAAAGAAGAAGAGGCAATAATTTCAAAGATAAACTCAAAAATAGATTTTAATAGTTCTCGAATTGAGTACGATTTGAGTTGTACAAGTACAGCACTGCCTCTTACTTCAAATGCTTTTACTTTTCCCGCTGTGACAGCTAAACCAAGTGATTTGTTAATAAAACTTTTAACAAATAAAGCATATGGTTTGCAGGAAGTTTTTACTGGAATGACATCAAAATCTAAAGTTATAGACAGCGGTGTTATAGTTTCTGATGATAAGGCGGTGAAGATAGAAGCTAAGGATGGTATTAGTATACTATCGTATATGAATTATTTAGTCAGTTGTATGTCATGTATAACAGACCCGGATGATTCAATAATAAAGAAAACAAAGTACTATCTATCATTAGAGGATGACATTCTTGGGAAAATGGGTGGGCCATTTTTTAAAGTAACAAAAGTAAATGCAAATGACCAAACAAAAGCTTCACAGGATTCAGCAGATACATTTACTGTCGATGTTGGTTATCCTGGAAATAACTTTGTACTTGGTTTCTCTATAAACAATAATGAGTTGTGGTCTATTTATTATAACTATACTAAAAATCTCCCACAGACAAATTATGTTTACAGTATTGATAATGAGGGAAACTTAATAACAACATATTCTCCCGCTATATCTACTTCTAAGGATTTAAAGTACACAACAGAATCAAGTAAAACTTGGTGGACTTCTATGACAGAATTTCCAGTCACAGCAACTTTAACTATAAAAGGTTTAATGCGGCCATCGATTCTTATGAGTAAGGTTAGAATAAATAGTTATTTTTATGGAAACAAACATATAAGTTCTGGTTTATATATTATAACAAGGCAGGAAGATTCTGTCTCATCATCTGGATATAGAACAACATTAACTCTTACAAGAATAGGTGCTGATGTTATTTGATTGTAAAAGCTTATATTGAAAGCGTGTTGGAGGGTGGCGGGTATAAAATAAGAATACCCACCTTAGATAAGGTTCAAAAATCTTCATTAAATGTAAATGATTCATCTATCGCAGAAGTTTGTTCTGTTGTAAATAGTGATATAAACCTAAACTTAAACGATGTTGTGTATGTAGATTTTGAGAATGATGATAGGTCAAAACCTGTTATAATAGGTTGTTTATCTAAAAATACGGTTGGCAGTAATTATATTTTAGATTCATTAAATGTTTCTAATAATGCAAGTTTACCTAAAAATACATCAATAGGTAATATATCCTATTCTGAGTTAAGTTGTTTAGTAGGGACTACTTCAAATATAGAAGAGCAGATATTGTCAATAAATGAAAGCTTTGAAGAAATTTCCAATAACACCAACGAGTGCGCAGATAACATAAAAGGCATTAAAAGCACGATTAATAGTGCTGGCACAGAAAAGATTGCCTCTGGTGTTAGCTATATTGATGGTTTGATTGGAAAAGAGCAGGATAAAAGCAAATCAACATTTTATGGTAGATATAATGATTTAATTAAAAAATCTGGCGATATAGAAAGATTTCTTGGAACACCATCCAGAGCTATTTCTTTGACTGTAGATGAACTTTTAACAAGATTGATAGATTTAACAAAAAATACACCAATTTCCTCTGGTGAGGATTCTGATTTAAACCAGACTATATTTGATGAAGAGAATGAGGTAATCTATTCAGAATCAGAAGAATTTATAGACATAATAAACTCTTTGCGAAAAAAGTTTCCACACGGAAAATATTGGAATCATTCTCCAATACAAGGAAATACCTCTTACAATGGAGAAAATAATCAAGATAGTTATACTGATGTGCCTTGTCCCAAACATGGTAATTGTGGCACTAAGGAACAGACTTGCAACGGGTATGCACCAAATGGCTGGGAGACTTCTTGGCAGTGTATGGGATATGCGAACAAGTGTGGGTATGATGTTACTGGTTTTGACCCAGAGAGAAGTTCAATGTGGAAAAAATCAAGTGACCCAAATGACTTGAAAACGCTAAAAGCTGGCGATATAATAAGATTTAAAAATGACACTCATTCTATATATGTTATAGATGTTAATGACGGTGTTGTAACTTTTACTGACTGTAATTCAGATGGTCATTGTAAGATTTGCTGGGATTCAAAAATAGATAAATCTGATATTAAAAAATCTTTTACATATATAAGAATTGCTCCAACTGATTTATCAAAATCAAGGTTGCTAAAGAGGTAATTTAATGGTAATAAAAGGGATAATAGAAGAAGTATTAGACAGCAGTAAAGTAAAAGTTAGATGTCCGACAATAGATAAAATAAAAACAGCGGACTTATGTAATGAAAATTTAAATGATGCTATTATATGCAATATTCCAGGTACACAAACAATTCCACAGGTTGGTGATGTTGTATTTGTAGGATTTGAGAATAATAATTTTTCTTTACCAATTGTACTTGGGTATCTATTTTTAAATGATACAATTAGATCGTCAAATGCTATAAATGCAGAATCTTTAGCTGTTAATATAAACGCATCTTTACCAAAAAATACTTCAATAGGCAAAATTAGCTGGTATGAAATAAGCAATTTAAAAGGGCTATCAAATAATTTAAACGAAACATTTAACGGAATTGAAGATACTTTGTTGAGGCAAGACTTAACTATAGATAGCTTAAAGGAAGAGTTAGATGGCGTTTTAAAAGATGTGAGAGATATATTATCAAAGTTAGAAAATAATTCTAACTCTTTGAGTAATTTTATTAAGATTGTTGGTTCTTTTGGGGACACTACAAATAAAACATTATTTGGCAGGGTTCAGTCAATCATATCTAAAATTGATTTAATAAATGAGAATCTTGGAAATTTCTCAAAAGATAATACTCTCAAAGACCAGTTAGATAAGGTTGATAAGTTAATATCTGATATTTCAAATTATACGGGAGAAACTACACCTGTTATAGACGGCGAACAAAATTGCATGCTTGCAAGAGCAGAAAAAATGATAACCGTGACATGGACACCTAAGTATTCGTTTAAAAAATGGAATAGCTTAGAAGAATTTAAAGCTGGTCAACAATATATAGGTATGCCATATACATTATGGGGGTTTGGCTATACATACGATGCTTGGAAAAAACATGCAGAGGATAACACTTCTTATTCTGGGTATGCTTCTGGTTATGGTGAAAGAACAGGCCCAAAGTATGGTTCATGCTGTGCTGATTTTGTTAGTGAGGTTTTAGGTTTGCCAAATCATTTAAGAAATTGTACAGCATTGTCTAATCAGCCTGAATATTTAAGTAAGCTAACTGGTGAAGATGCAAAAGCAAGTAATATAAAACCTGGAGATGTATTATGGACTTCACCACATGTGATGTGGGTTGGAGAAGTTAGTGGCGACACCATAACTGTTTATCAACAGAGTGCTCCAATTGCTCATAAATTTACTTTATCAATTTCAAATAATACAAAAAATGGATATATTTATTGGGGAAGAGAGTATAAAACTTTGCTTAGACCAACTGAAAAGTTATTATCGCTTCCAATAAACCAAAATATTGATAATACACCGTTTATAAAAAATGATTGGGTGTATAAAGGCAATAAAAAATATGGTGCTTATTCTGAGCAGTCTTTAACTGAGACAGAGTATTTGCAAAATGCACTCATATTCTGGAAATTGTGTAAACAAGCTGGTTGGACAGCAGAGGCATGTGCTGGTGCTTGGGCAAGTACATATGCTGAAAGTACTGGAAACCCATGGTCTTACGGTACAGGTGGTGGAGGTGTATTTGGTTTTACCCCATTTGATTTTGGCACAAAATATAATACTGGAATATATGATTATGCACAAAATGTTTTAGGTAATGCTGAAAAGAGATGGGATGGGGATGCACAGGTTGGCTATGTGAATTGGCAGATAAAAAATGTTATTGAAAATCATTGGACAAGTGTTTTTTGTATAAGAGAGCCGAAATCAAGATGGTGGTACTATGAACCTCCCTCTAATACAAGTATTCCAAAAGATGATTTTGGCATAGACACTTATATAAAATTAGACAAAAAACATTATGGGGCTACCCCAACTATTTGTGCAAAATTATGGTTGTCAAGATATGAAGTAGTTGATAAAACATATCCAGGCAGAGATTTGGATAAAACTATCTATAATCATACTAAGAAAGCAGAAGAGCTTTATCAATTATTCATAAAGTACTAGGAGAATTAAATGATAGTTAGAGGAATTATTGAGAGCACTTTTAAGAACCAGGCAAAAGTAAGAATACCAATTTTTGATAAGGTTTTTTCAGCTTCGCTTGGCGTAGATTACAGTGAGCTTCCAGATGCTACTATTTGTGTTCCACCAAAATTTGACATGAATTTGAAAAGTGGCGACACCGTTTATATTTTATTTGAGGATAATAATAGACAAAAACCCATCATAATTGGTTTTATTAAAAATGATAAAAATAGTCATTGTGAATCTGAGTCAATTAGTGTGGCGGTTGAAAATAGTGTTGTTTTACCAGAAGATGTTGTAATTGGTGATGTTAATCAGAGCAATATAAAAAATCTACACGGGTTAGACAAAAATGTTCAAAATTTTATAAATGAAACGAACGAAAATGTAAATAATAAAGTAAGTAATATTACTAATATTAATAATAATATATCTAACATAAATATTAGTAATATTAATAATAGTATTACTAATATTAATAATAATTTAGAAATTTTAAAGAGTTTAATTGGAAAAGAAAATGATACTGCTATGGATAACACACTTTTTGGGCAATTAAACTTTGCTTCCAACTATTTAGATGAGACTTTGTTAAAAATAGGTAATGTGGATTTTAGTAAAAGATTTACAGATGTTGTAGATGATTATTTAGAAAAAATTAAATTATTAGAAGAAAGTATGCAAAATAGACTAATTTTTGAGTGAAATTTTTGGCTGGAAATAGGCTAAATTATTTAGTAATATTTTCCAAAATGTAGGTGATGTTTATGTATTCTATAGCGTTTCCTAAGATGTTCAGTGATACAAGAACACTGTTATTCAAGGATAGTAAGGCTACAGCGTCAAATTTAGTTTTATTACTAAATTCAAGTAAGATGACTCTTTTTGGAGACCCGTTTTTTGGTACATCTTTGAGAAGAGCAATTTTTGAACAAAACGATGGTATTTTGTTAGACCTTGTAGTTGATGAAATATACACTACAATAGTAACATTTATGCCACAGATTCAAGTTAAGCGAAACGACATAACACTAACACAAGACGGTGTTGATGTCTTTTGTAATATAAAATGTTTAGATTTGACAGATTATACAACAAATCTATACAGTATAAATCTCACAAACGATAATATTGAGGTATAAGAATGTCAGAAAATTTAAGTAATATGTCATATGTTAATAAGTCTTTTCAAGATATTTATCCAGAACTTCTTGATTTGGCTAAAAAAATATCATATAGATGGAATCCAACAGAGTCGAATGAAAGTGACCCAGGCGTTGTATTATTAAAGCTGTGTGCAATTATAGCTGATAAGTTAAATTATAACATAGATAAAAATGTTTTGGAATGTTTCCCTGTTTCAGTTACACAAGATAATAATGCAAGAGAGTTGTTTAAACAGCTTGGTTACATAATGCATTGGTATATAGCAGCGTCTTCAGATATAAAAATATCGTGGAAGACGGAAGATACTGGAAATGTTTATTATTTACCAAGATTTTCTATGGTATCAAATGATGATAATTCTGTCATATATACAATCACATCTGATGTAAATATTCCAACAGACGGTTCCGTTGTCACATGTTCTGTTTTACAGGGTATGATTCAAGATTTTATGATTAATGGAGACACCCTTATAACAACAGCAAATCTCGATAGCAATAATAGAGTTTATTTTGCAAACGTGAATGTTGCTGAAAATGGTATTTTCATTAAAAATAATTTATTTGATTATAGTGATTGGCATAAAGTAGATAACTTAGAAGTAGAAGAATTTGGTCAACCTATCTATTCATTTGGGGTTTCACAGGATGGAAATTCTTGTTATTTGGAATTTCCAGAGGACGCATTTGATATTTTTGGTGATGGATTAACTATCAAGTATATAGTGACAGACGGCGAAGACGGTAATATATCAGCAAGAATTATTGAAAAATTTTATAATGACCCAACTGTTTATGATACAACTGATGATGAGCAATCTGTCATGCTTACGACTTCAACTGTCAATGTAACAAATTTAGATTCAATACGAAACGGGTCTAATCCGGAGTCTATTTCTGAGGCATATTCAAATTATAAAAAAACTGTTGGCACATTTGATACTCTTGTAACTCTTAGAGACTACAATAATGCTATTAGAAGTGCAAAATTAAATAATATTAATATTGTTTCAAATGGTTTTGTGACAGATAGAACAAATGACATACAGTGTAGCTATAAGATAGTTTCCGACTCTGAGGATGTTAATAAGGTTTACAATATTGTTGAAGATTTAAATAGTTATGATTACTCAGACGAGAGTGAATTTAATTATTATAAGGCAATGAATGCCTTTGATTTGAAGCTTTACTTATTGGAAAATATTTTATCCTCTGGTAATATTATTTCAAATGACTCAAAGACATATAATTCAGCAGAGATTTATAATAAGACATTTGAAATGGTTGACAACACTGATTATGCAGAGTCATACAAGGTTGATTTGATAAAACAGTCAATCGAAGAAAAGAAGAGCTTACAGCATGATTTTCAGCACATATTAAGTGATGAGATATGTATGATTAAGAATAAGTACCCAATTAAATGTAAGGTTATACCACAATATAGCTTAACTGCTGTTCAGGCCGAGGATGTTAAAAATAATGTTGTTAAAGCATTGTACAATAATTTAAATTCAAGAAAAGTTGAATTTGGTGAGAGTATAGCTTACGATGTTATTTATGATATTATAACAAAGTCTGATGAAAGAATAAAAGCTATTATGCTTGATGATATAACATATACAACATTTGCGGTGTACTTTGATTCAAGCAGTGGAAGTTATACTGAAATTGAGTTAAACAGTTTTTCAGATTTTATAAATGGTTATTATAATGCTTCTAATGACAAGTTTTATGAGGAGTACAACAGCACAACCGGGGAATACTCCAACCTATTAACAATTATTCCAAGCAGTGTATATGTGGACATTCCAACTGGAATGTGCTATAAATACACTGATGGGAAGTCAAGTAATGACATAAAATCAGAAATTCAGTTGGATATATATGCGAAGTCAGTACTGGCGGGTAAAACACAGTTATTAGTTCCAGATAATGTTTTTGATTATAGATTAAATCATAAATTTATAGAACAAGTTAGCGACATTAACAATGTTTCTACAAATGCCAACATAAGAGTTTATACAACAGATAATGGCGATAGTCAAGCTTCCGTTACATTAAAAGATAATGAAAGTATTAGTTTCTATGCACCTAATCTTGTAGATAAGGTTTCATATTCGTCTTATACAAAATGTCAATTTGCTTTGTATAATGAGGTTGGTGTTGATACAGACTATAAGTTGTCAGATGGTGAATCTATTACATTTTACTGGAAAAATTCTGATGATGAAAATGCTCCTTATATGTATTATAAATACGGAGCAGGTACTATAATTCAGTCTAACTTTACACTTAGGTCTGATGTTGGGTATTATACAAACAGCGGAGTTAGTAAGACACATGATTTAGATGATATTGAATATGTTGGTTTCAGTTTAAGTAATGGAAAGGGACAATGCAATTACACACAATCAGCATATTTAGCTTCGATATATAGTAATGATTATATTTTATCTGCCACTAAAGCAGTTAAGATAAGGGATAAGGTTGAAGTAACTCTTGAAAATCCAACATATTGTTATTGGATTTTGAATGAAAAAACTCTTGATAGCTCTGGCCAGTATGTGTACAAACTTTTTGATTCAGCCGTTTTAACTGATGAACAAGTTTCAAGCGGAGAAGAAATTGTGCAGAAATATATCCTTCAGCCTGGAGAATATTTTATACACACAGATAAAGACAGTGTTGAGATTTTGTATGCTGGCACAAAGATAACAAGAATCTCTAAATCAAAGAGAGTAGAAGCTATGGTTTGTATAGAGGCAGACATTGATTCTGTTCCAGAGGTTGGAGTTTCGGACATTGATTCTGTTCTTAGACAGATAAATTCTGGGGAGAAAATTGTCCTTACTGAGATGCAGATAAAAACAGTCCCAGCAAATGCGACTCTTTATTTAGGTGCGTATGATTGGCAGAGGGATTCCTTGCTTGAAGTTACACCAAATGCACAGTTAAGAGGAACTAAGATTTTAGGTAAAGGCAATACTCCACAGAGCTATTCATTAAAGGCCGATGCGGGTAAAACTGCATATAATCCAGAGTTTGAGGACGGTTGTAGATGGCATACAGATACAGATGGCAGTGGCAATGGTGTATATATTGATGACCCATCTGGGTATGCAGATAATGTAGATATTACAAAATTATTAAATATAGACCCAACTGGCAAAGACCCAAATATGGTTGGGTTAAAGCCACGATATGGCTATACCAATGTTGAATCACTTGAAGCTCCATATTTTGAGCCTGGTGTATTCTATGAAAAGATAGATGAAACAAACAATGATATTTATGACAATAATAACTATAGAGCATTAGAGGTGGAGCCAGCTAATTGGAGTACCAATTTTTCTAATTATTATTGGAAGAGACCTATTCATGCTTATAATCCCAATTATTCTTCCTCTGTCTTGTGGGAAGATGATAATGGTTTATCCGTAGAAGAAGGAACACAGTGGATAACTTGTTGGCAGGAGGATGAAGAATATTTAGCACTTGGCTATCAAGTTAATGAACAAGATGTTTTCCCAGATTTAGAGAAATTGGATGGAACACCAGATGATGCTGACGGTGAGTTTGTTGGTGGTAGTAATGTTTATGTTTGGAATGCTTGGTATGATCTTAGAGGCAGAAGTGCTTCTGAGATAGAGCAGATAAAGTCACAGTTATATAATCACAAATATCTTAGAGTTGGTGCTGACCCTGGGCCTTATGTATGGTATAGGAATAATCACTATAAAGATTTCCATGAGTCAAGACTTCCTAAAACTACTCATCACGCATATAATCCTAAATATATGGAAAATGGATATATGTGGGAAAAGTTTTCAATTGATGATACTAATGAGGACACTAAAGGTTTTATAAGAATAACTGGTGAGGGATGTTCCCCGTCTAAGTGTTTATTAACAGTAGACCAGTTTTCAACTACAAGTGCTTACACTCTTAATTCAAGTGGAAATATAGATAATTATTGGGCCATTGAATATAATGATTATGATTTCATAGAATTAGATGATGCTCCCTCTGATGCTGTGATATGGGATGGTGAAAACAACTCATATTATTCAGAAAATGTTAATACTGTTAGAATGGTTGGTACAGAATTAACTAATAGTATGAAGTTAGCATTTTTTGAAGAACGTAGGTATAATCCAAACTTTAAATACATAGTGCTTGTGGATAATTCAGACCCAGCTATATATAATGGCTGGTATGAGTGTGTTTATTCAGATGTTGGAGCTTGGGTAAAAGTAGATGATTGGGAAGACCACAATACACAGGATAACATTAAAAATGGTTTAAACTATATACAGCTTTCCACTGGTGATGACCCAACAGTAAATGATTATGTTTCAATTATCCCAAAACTTGGTCAATGTGTAATTAACTCGCAATCTGACTCATCATCTATGGAGTCTTATGAGATTACTTATTTTAGAGCTGCAAAAAGTTACATTCCAAAGTCATGGACACAGAATATAGAATTTATAAAAGGTCAAAATGTAAGAGAGATAAAGAATATAGACTACTATACAGACCCGAATTTAGAGGGAATGTCACCGTCTTTGGGAAGTCATGTTATTCATCAATATAGTGGATATGCGTGGTTAGAAGATTATCACTACGCTTTTGATGATGCTCAAACATCCAGTAGTATAGGAAGTGCGTCTTCTGTCAATGTCGTTGGTGTTACACCAAATGATGAAGATTATAAGATACCAGCAACAAAAGATGGAAAAGCATACAATCCTAATTTTAGTTACAACTATGTATGGCAGGAAGATAATGAGTACATAGCATGGGAAACCCCAATAGTTGTTCTTAATGGTGGTCATACAAATCCATATGATGCCCATATAAGCGTATATTCTTTAGACCAACATGTGATAAATCCAACTTATGTTTCAGGTTATAAATGGGAAAGAATTTCAAGTAAGCCGTCTGGTTCTAATTCTAAGAATACATATTATTTTACTGGCAATACTGACTCTCCACCAAATATTCAACCAAGTTTAGAAGAGCCGTATGGGAAAGATGGGTATGTAAAAAAATATGCACAAAATACTGAATCAGATGTTTGGTGGCAAGTTTCTATAATTTCTGGAAAATCTTGGACATCTGTTAGAGTTCCAGTTGGAAAATCATGGACAGCTTACCCGGTTATTATAAGTGACTCTTGGACATCTGTGCAGGAATATGTTGGTAAATCTTGGTATACGAGTATAGATAGTATAAAGAGAGCGTGGAGAAGTATTAGCACACCTATTGATGTATCGTTTACTAACGAAGGTGCTATTATAAAGAATCCAGAAGGATATACTTTGAATGATTTCTATATTAGTTCAAAATTAGCAGATTCAAGTGAAATTGAGGAATGGCCAAAAATTCTTGTTGATGATGGCTGGGAAGCATATTCTTACTTGAATCTTAAGGTATCTAAAAATGTTCCCTTTAATATGTATGAGAACCAAGAATTAATTTGGTATAATAAAAACTACATTGAGTCTAATCCTGGTGACAACAGCGGTGTTATCTCTGGAAGATACACTTGGTTAGAAGAAGATGTAGGTTATGATTTAACAAATTATAAACAACTGAGCATAGTTTTAGATAGTAGTTCTACTATTAATAGAATGGTATGTAGTACTATAGAGCCTGGAGAAAATATAAATCTGTATGATAAAGCTGTTTTAAAATCATGGTCATCCGTTGTTGAGTTTATCTTAAACCCTGTTGATTATGAGGGGCATGAAAATGAGTATGATTTAAATAGCTGTATTCTTGTTTCAGATTTTAGTGAAGCTAAACCAAAACAGTCCGGCATATACTATTATACAGTAGATAATGGTGTGGTTACGATGAAGGTTAGTGCAGAGAGTGGGTCATACTATTTTATTGAGGATGATGAATATTCAACAAACGGCATTGAGATTTTTGATTCAGAAATAACATACCAAGATGAAGTTATTTCTAACATAGAGGCTGGCGTGTTCCCTGAACAAGGACTTGCTTTAGTGACTTCTTCAAATACATATGTATCTGTCTATGTACCGATTATATTAATTTCTGACTTCGGCTACGATTTACAGGGTGGTAATAAAATAGATGTTTCACGGTTAGATTCGCTTGGTAATTATTACTATATGAACCTCTATTGTTACGAGAACATTGATTATCAGAGTAATAAAGTAAAGGTTATAGACAACTATTTATATATAGATTTGACAGATACGGAATTGGTTGGTTCTACAACCTTAAGTTATGACTTGCCGTTTAATTTGCCAGATGGTAAATACCTCCTTGATGTTATGAATTCTGTTCCTAATTTAAATAACCTTATTTTATCCGTTATTCCTGTAAAAGACTTTGAGGCAGTAACGGTTAATGGAGAAGAATACAGTGTTGTGTTAAGTCAAATCGGCAACAAAGATTTAACCAATTTGTATAAGTCAAGAAAATATTATATTGATTTAAATATTGAGGATTTAAAGAGTAAAAATGTTCACTTCAAGGACTGTGATTCTTTCTTGTTAAGGGTTTATATGGAGTTTAATGTTGAGCCGGGGGAAGATTCGTATAATGTATCTGGAAATATAAGATTTGGCTTAGTTTATAAATATGATAAACCAGAATTTTTATCAAGCACTATGTATGATTCTATCCTTAATAAAATGTCTCTCTTAGATAAAGATAGCCTTTATAACTTTACAAATGTGGTTGATTCAGATGTAAACATAGAAAATCCTTTGGATTCAAATAGCTTCTTAGATAAGAATCATATTTATAATGAGTTTACCATTTGTCAGATAGACACTAATAAGTCAAGCGTTTTGATAACAAGTAATAGATAAGGGGGTGCTGGTATTGTCAGTTTTTAGAGTACAAGATAAAACTCCGGAGGTGTATACCAGCACCTCCAGAGATTTCCAATTAATAGGAAGATTATATGACTGTATAATAAATGGCGTAAAGTTTGATACAGACTCTATACTTGACATAATAAATACTAATAGCATAGACAGCAGATTACTAAAGCTGTTGCAAACGAAAATTGGATTTTTTTCAAGTAAGGATATTACTGATGAAGCATTAAGATATGTTTTAAAAGCATTTCCAGAAATTATAAAACATAAAGGTTCTTTAAAAAGCATAAAACAAGCAGTTTGTACTTTTTTAAAGCTAAATGGAATAAAATCAAATGTATATATAAATATAACAAACAACAGTTTGTCAAATCCATATACCGTAGAAATTGGTGTAGATGATAGTATAAAAAACACTTATATACTGAATGAAATATTTAAATATATACTTCCAACGGGATATGCAATCTCTTATATATACCATAAGGATTTTGACAAAGCAAATCTTATTTTAGAGTCAAAGATTGGTGCAAACATTATAATTGTTAAAGATTCTGTATCGTCTTTAATTAGAGGAAATTATATTTCGTATTCAAATCAAATTGAGGATAAACTGTTAGGCAGTGTTGGTGAAACACAGATTTCTTCACCATACGACATAGTGTACATGGGTTCTATTGATAGTGTTTCAAAGTTGCCGCAGTATTTTGAAAATGAAAGTTTCCATGTTGGAGAGGTATATGGTGTCTATGATGGAACATCTTACAATGATTTTACTGTTACATATTATGTGTATGAGTATGATTATGTAAATAGTATGTATATTTGGAGCCAAATGAGTTCTGGTAGAAGCTATAATGTATTTAATTCTTCTGAATACGGATATTTCAATAGTTCAGATGGTAACTTTTATTCGGAGAAAAGCTCATATTATGAAGAAGATTCTGCTTACATACATAGTGGTGTTCATATATCTGATGATTCTAACCCAGAGTCAGCTAAGTTTTTGACGGACAACAAAAAGACATTTTTGGTAGATTCAAATAATGGTTTGATTTGGAGTATTGACCAAGACCAAGATATTTGGGTTTCACATGATGTTAAAAGTTTTGGTGAAAAGTTCTATGGTGGAGACCCAAACACAGCGAATGTTAGAATAATTCCAAATAAAAATTCAAAAATTTTTAGAGACTCTAACCCAGAGTATAGGGTTGACACAGCGTTTTGGGAAGCTGAGTTGGGGCCAGATAATACCTATGTGTGGCATCCATATGGTGGGGATTTAACGCCAGAGGTTATAGATAGTGCGACAACTATAATAGAAAATGACCCTTTTTCTGCTAAGATTATCTCAAATAAAGATAATTTTATATATACTGACGATTCATATTGGTGTTTTAATTCTCTTACAAGCCTGTGGGAAACTGCAAATATTATTCACATAGATGGAAATCCTAATTCCGGTGCAACGATAGTTCCAAATATTGATGTTCATGTGTATAATGAGATAAAATCTTGGACGGCAGTTATTGATGAATACTCTGATGTGATAAGACCATTGAATGAAAAGGTATTATATATAGATAATAGCACTGGGAATGGATTTAAGTATAACCAAGATGCTGGTGTTCTTGAAGAAGTTATGCATTTCATGAAAGCTAATAATGTCAGCGAAATAAGAACTGATGAATTAGAATATCTCATGGAAAATGATTTAATAGAGCCAGCTTTTAGAGATAACTCGACAATTTTTACAGATAGATATGGAAATTTATTTTTATTATAGGGAGACAGTGAATGAAAAGAAATATAAACACTAATTTGAATTATAGGGGTTCAGTTAATGTTAGTCTAAACATCAATGGGAATAAGGTTATAATAAATAAGCATAATAACGGATTACCAGATTTGTTTAGATTAATTTCTAAGGCATTGGCTGGATATAATACATCTACTGAAAAAATATCTTATATAGATTTGAGATATAATACTATAGACAGTCCAGATGATTTTGTGTCCTGTTTGACAGCTAAACAGTCTATAACTCAGTTGACATATTCATTGAATAGTGGTAGTTGGGTTACAAACGCAGCTTCAACAATACCCTATGCTTCTTTAATTGTTGCCCCTATAAGTTACTTAAATGCAAAAGAATTTAGAATATACTTAATGACAAAAGATGTTGATGTTGCTTATATTAGTGTTGATGAACAAGACCTATTAAAGTTAGTTCCAGGTACTCAAGCTTTAGTTGAGTGGACTTTAAAGATAAGTAATTCGTGATGTGAGGTGTAGAAAGTGGGAAATTATTTAGCCGACAGTTCAAATATTTTTGTTTTTCCTACTACTAAAAGAGAACAAGTTAGTAGGTCTTCAAGGTTATTAACTGAGAAAAATATTGTTGATATAGTAAATAAATTAGTTGATGTTGAGTCTTTTGTTATAACAAGAGGCTACACGTATGGTAGTGGTTCACCTATAGATTTCAACATTTATGGTTATTATTTTAACATTAGTAATTTTGATGATGTAGTCGATGCTGTAACAGATGGCGAAACCATATCAAGAAGTTCTTGTATTTGGGCTAATATTATCATCAATAAAATTGGTGATTATGATGAGTTGTATGGCACTGATGAAAATGGAGAGTACAGTGGAGTAATTTTTACATTTAATAATCCTTTAACAAACTCTAATGGAAGAGGGATAATTAAAAAGTTAAAGTTAGTAGAATTTACAAGTAATGATCAAAGTTCAGCTTTTGTTCCAGATTCTAGTTTGGTTAAGTTTGTTTCAAGTAGAATTAATCCGATAGATTGCGGTGAAATTGTTTAAAAAAATAAGGCACACAGAGAAAAATTTTGTGTGCCTTATTTTACTATGTCTTCCATTAAAATGTATATATTAATATAGAAATAAATTGAATGGAGATATGTTATGAAAAATAAAAAAGCTACTTCGATATTTTGCCCACAATGCGGTAGAGAGTATTTGCCTTGTGAGATTTATTTACCAGATAGTTTTTTAGGCAAGTCTAAAAATATTATGAGGTACACAGATGGCACAATAGAAGCATTTTTTGGGAAAAGCATGGATTTAAAGGAAAGTTATATTTGTGATAAGTGTGGCTCTGAGTTTGAAGTTAGTGCGAAGGTTACATTTAAGACATTTCCAAAACAGGATAATAGATTTAGGGAAGAGTATGTAACAAAACTCAACAAGTTAAGATTTGAAGAGGATTAAAGATTTGATACTAATAAAGGAAGATTTATCGGAAAAGCTTCCATGTAAAACATCTTTATTTTTAGATTTAACTACTTTTTATAACAAAGATATATTTAATGTGCTCATTCAAGTGCAGGAGTCCGTTTACATTAGGGATAAAAACTTAATGGAATTTCCTATAAATAAGCTATATTTTTTGGTGGATTATTTAACTAGAGAAGACGATGTTAAGTTTATAAGTTATGCTGACAAGTGTTGTAATAGCGGTGTAAAATGCTGTGAGAAAAACTTTAAAGTGATGCCCTATAAACACCAGATAGACGCTATAAACTATGGTTTAAACAAAGATAGTTGGATGCTCTTAGATGACTGTGGGCTTGGTAAAACAGTATCAATGATTTACCTTTCAGAAGAGTTAAAGAGGTTAGAGGGGCTAGAGCATTGTTTTATTGTTTGTGGTGTTAATAGTTTAAAATATAACTGGGCTTCTGAAATAGAAAAGTTTTCTAAGTTGTCATACACCATTCTTGGGCAAACAGTTACAAAAACTGGTAAGAAAAAAATATTGCCTGTTCAAGAAAGGCTTAAGCAGTTAAAGGAAAAAGTAGAAGAGTTTTTTATTATAACAAATGTGGAAGTGCTCCAACACAAAGATTTCAGTAAGTACTATAAGACAAGTAAAAATAAGATAGATTTAATTGTTTTAGATGAGGCACACCATTTAAAAAATCCGAGTTCTATTTCCGCAAAAACCCTTTTGAAGTTAAAGGCAAAGAGAAAGATAGCACTTACGGGTACTGTAATTATGAATAACCCTGAAAATTCTTTTGTTCCTTTAAAATGGACTGATAATGTGCATAGCACATATTCTGAATTTAAGCATATGTTCAATGTATATGGTGGTTTTGGTGGTGTTCAAGTAATAGGTTATAAGAATTTGGATTTATTGCAAAACTTAATCTCAAGCTGTTCTTTAAGAAGAAGAAAAGATGAAGTTCTTGATTTACCAGATAAAACATACATTGTAGATTATGTGGAGATGGCAAAAGAGCAACAGTGCCTATATGATAAGGTTGCAGAGGGAATAGCGGCTGAACTTGATTTGTTAGACCACAAGCCAAATATTTTAGAGGAATTAGCCATTAATTTAAGACTGAGACAAATAACAGCATATCCAGGTATTCTTTCATCTGATGTTCAGCAATCAGCTAAATTAGATAGACTTTATGATTTGGTTAGTGAGATAACTTCTCAGGGCGATAAAGTGCTGGTGTTCAATACATTTAAAGGTTCCGCTAAAGAAGAATTCAATAGGTTAGAGGAATTTGGCCCTCTTTTATGCACTGGAGATCAGTCAGATGAAGAAATATCTTTTAATAAAAAACTTTTTGAGACAGATGATTCTAAAAAAGTAATGATAGCTACTTGGCAGAAAATGGGTACTGGCCACACACTTACATCTGCTAATTATTGCATTTTTGTTGATACACCTTGGACAGACGCAGACTTTCAACAAGCATCTGATAGAATTTATAGAATTGGCCAAAATAAAAAAGTAACAATTATTTCGCTTGTCACAAAAGATAGTTATGATGAACGAGTCTTAGACATTTTACAAAATAAGAGAGTTCTTAGTTCTTATCTTATAGATAAAGAAGAATCTGATAGTTTAAATATATTTAATGAATAACTTAATACGGATAGAAATATCCGTATTTTTTATTCTCAGTAGTTGAATTTTTTAAAATATGTGCTATTATGTTATTGAATCAGTAGGACTATATTTTTTAATGAGAGGCTTTATATGGTAGAATATTTTAAATTGTTAGAGAGCTTTGTAAGGGGTTCTGGTATAAAATATAAGAGTATAAAAGATTTAACCATTGACTTAGCAAAAAGTGGTGGTTATTATAGGGACACATATGAGTTTAAGTGTGGTACAAACAGGGAAAGAACACTTTATAGAAATAGGTTTGATAGCACACTGACTGCGCTGTGGATTCTTTTTTATAAGAACTTATTTATTACAAAATTAAACAGGTATCAAGACTTACGGGATTACTATGTGTTTATAATAAATAAGACTTTTTTCATAACAATGGGGTGTATAAATTTAGATAAACTTGAGCACGATGATGTTATTAACAAGTATGTAAACATGGCACTTAACAGCAGGATAAAAGAAGTTATGGGAAAATTAAAAAATCCAAATAAAAGGTGTACTGCTGTCTGTAATAAGGAAGTATTTAACAATACCATGCTTCCGTTGGAGATTGTTGACCCATTTTTAGAAGATAGCTCTAAGTCTTTGAATAAACTTGATGTTGAAATAGCCATAAGAAATGAGCTTGGCAACAATAAAATTGGCAATATGCTACTTGACTGCATGCTTAATTCTAATAGACAAGTAAGATTAAATTCTATCGATACTGTGCTTGGGTTGGACAGGAGCGATTGTACAGAAAAGAATAGAGAGGATATAGCAGAGTCCTTTAATACAATAAAGCGTATCTTTTTGCAGAATTCTGATTTTAGGGTTAGAAAAAGATTTAGAAAAATTAAACCAGAAAGTATAAAATTTTCTTTTGAAAAGTAGGTAAAACTATGTTATATAATGTAAATAGTTATAATGTTGATGTTGCTAAAAAATTAGGTGTTTTTTCATCTATATACATATCATTCATCGATAAGCTTCTTATTAGAAATGAGAAGCTTATGCTGTCAAGAACACAGATATACGACTACACTGGTATATCGGAGAGTAAGCAGGAGGACGCAGAAAGGGAGCTTGTTAATTGTGGTGTAATGGAAATAAATGGCCCAAGGACAAATTCCAACAAGAGAAGTTACAATATAAACTATGATAGGTTAAATGCTATTATTAGTGGAGAAGAGGACATTGATTGTGCTTATGTGTTTTTAACGGACCCCCCTAAAAAAGAGAAAAATGTTTCAAAGGAAACAAAGCGAGAGCAGTTACTAAAAAAGTTAAAGGGTGCAATTAAAGTTGACGATGAGGTTTTAAAGCAACACCTATGTGATTGGGTTGATTCCGTTATTGATGGTGGAAAATATTTAACGGTTCAATCCATAAAAATTAATGTGGAGCAGTTGTTAAAATATACCTCTTCACAGACGGTTGCTATTCAAGTAGTAGATATGGCAACAAAAAACTGTTGGAGAGATTTAGAGTGGGCTATGAATAAAGTAAATCCATGTCAAAACAGTAAAAATAATTTTGCAGACTACAACAGTATAGCATCAAATGGAAGTGATTTAGTGGGAGAGGCGTTTTGATGGAAGAGTATAAGTATGATATTTCTGAAAAAGAAAAATGCTGGTACAAGAAAATCTGTAGTTGTTCCCAATGTGGTGATGAGTTTTGTTTAAGGCACTATAAAATGGACTATCTTGTATATCTTGCAACATTGGAGGGAAAGCAGAAATACCCTATTGATTTATACCCCAGTAAAGAGGACTATCAAGCATTTTCAAGATTAAAGGATATAAAGAACGATATAGGGGCTTTTGTAGGTGACGGAAAAAACCTATTGATATACAGTAAGAATACTGGAAATGGGAAAACAGAGTGGTCGAAAAAGCTTTTACTTAGTTATTTAAATAGTATATGGCCTGTTACAGATTTGGAATGTAGGGCACTTTTTGTTTCTATGCCGAGGCTTAATCAGGCCATGAGGGAAAACATATCAAAAGAAAATGATTATTATGAGTATGTAAACGGAAATATTGTAAAAGCGGACTTGGTAGTTTGGGACGAAATTAACTATAAGGATTGGTCACAGTTTGAGTTAGATTATATGTTAAATATAATAAGCCAAAGATTGTCTATAGGTAAATCTAACATATATACTACTAATTATGATTTAGACACAATAACTAAAAAATTGGGCACAAGATTAGCGAGTAGAATAGTTGGTAGTTCTGAACAGATAGCGCTTGTAGGACAAGATAAGAGGAATGTTGGGGTGAGTTTGTAATGATAAATGGACTTTATGGTAGCATGCGTGAGCTAAAGGCTATAAACTATGCTTATAATAAAAATTCAATCCAAATTTTTATTCTCAACGGTATTACATCTGACTATTTTACTACTTATAGAAGTCATTTTGATTTTATAATTGACTATTTTGAAAAATATAATCAGCTTCCGTCTAAGGAAACTTTTCAATCTAAATTTCCAGATAGTTTTGAGTGGATAAGTGTATCTGAATCTGAGGATGCAATCATTGATGGCTTAAAAGAGGCTAAGCTTTATAGAGATGTCATAAATGATTATAAGAAGCTTGGTAATTTAATTAAGGACGAGAAGACAGATAAAGCCATTGAGCTTATGGCAAGCATTTCCCAAAACTATCTTAAGCAGGAGCAAAAGAAGTGTGTTGATCTTATATCGGATGCTTCATTGCGGTATGAATCATATATTGAAAGACTTGAAAACCCAGATAAAGCATTTGTCACAACAGGGCTTAAAGAGCTTGATGATATTCTTGGCGGGTGGGACATGAAAAATGAAACAGCCGCTATTTGTGCAAGAACAGGTGTTGGTAAATCTTGGGCGATTGTTTATTTTGCTTTGATGGCAGCTAAGTCTGGACTAAGAGTTGGCTATTATTCTGGCGAGATGGAGACAGATTTAATAGGGTATAGACTTGATACTTTTGCCGGTAATATTGCTAATGGCTCACTAACTCATGGAAACTCTAATATAAAAGAGGACTATTCAAATTATATAAATTCCATTTCCTCTTCTATTAAAGGACATATTTATTGTATTACACCAGATATGTTTGATGGCTCTGTTACAGTCAGTAAGTTAAGGGCATTTATTGAAAAATATGACTTACAGATGCTTTGTATAGACCAGCTTTCACTACTTGATGACCAGAGACGAGCAAGGACACCAAGAGAGCAGTATGTGAACATTTCTAAGGATTTGAGAGCATTACAAAGACTTAAGAAGATTCCAATTCTTGAAGCGGTGCAGTTGAACAGAGAAGACACTACAGAGAATGGCCCAAGTACTAAAAATATTGCTGAGTCAGACAGAATTGGTCAAGATGCTACTACTGTTATTTTCATTGATAGAAAAAATGATAATGTAACATTTACAGTTGGAAAATCAAGGAATGCAAAAACAGGAGATAAGCTCACATATTTGTGGAATATAAACTATGGAACATTGCACTATGTTCCTTCTGAAAAAGATGCTAAAAACGGTGAAGATGTTGAGGTACTTTTAGGAAACTATGACGATTCTAGAAGAAGTGACTCTGTTTTTTAAGAGGAGTAGTTGAAATGCCCTGTGTTATAGATTATAATAAGGTTATAGTAACACCAATACATAGAATTATTGACATGTTACAGCAACAATTATATGTAAGTCATATAAATAAGCTTAGTCATGTGCAGTATAAGAGCATGAATGCAAGAATAACCTGTCCAATTCATAAGGGCGGTTTAGAAAATACACCGTCTTGTGATATTTTACTACAAGATAGGGAATCTGTTGGTAGTAATGGGGAAAAGATTGTTATACCTGCTGGGACTGTCCATTGTTTTAGTTGTGGGTATAATGCTTCCTTGGTTAGGTTTATATCTGATTGCTTAAATATTTCATATAGAAAGTCTGTTGACTGGCTACTTGGTTTTGTAGATTATGAAATATTAGAAGAACAAAGAGATATAGGTGATGATGTATTTAAAGAAAAGCATATTTATAATAATTATAATGATTTACCAATTATTACAAATGATGTTTTGAAAGAATTTGACTACTATCACCCATATATGACAAAAAGAAAATTAACTGATGATATAATAGAGAAGTTTGAAGTTGGTTATTACCCGAAAGAAGATGTTCTCACATTTCCAGTTTATGTGAATGGCCAATGTCTATTTGTAGCAAAAAGAAAAGTAAAATATAAGAAATTTATTATGCCCAAAGTCGAGCCAAAACCTATTTATGGGCTTGACTATGTAGAAAATGAAAAAGAGGTTTATATAACTGAGTCAATTATAAATGCATTAACTTTATGGTCATATGGTTTAAAAGCTATAGCATTATTTGGTACAGGCAGTAAATATCAAATTGATATGTTAAATAATGTAAATATAAGAAAATATATCCTTTGTCTTGATGGTGATGAAGCTGGCATAAATGGTCGCAATAGACTTATAAGAGGGCTAAAGGATAAAATAGTAACATATATAGAAGTTCCAACAGATAAAGATATAAATGATTTAACAAAAGAAGAATTTTTTAGTTTAGAAGAAAAAATATAAAGGAGTATATTATGGGAAACAATATTGAATTTTTTAACATCCGTGATGGTGAAAGTGCTGTTGTTAGAATTTTATCTACTACAGTAGATAAAATTGAGAGAATTGGGATTCATACAATTGAACTTAGAGGTGGTACAAAGAAAAAGGTAAGATGTCTTGAGAGTAACTGCCCCCTCTGTAAGAATGACCAAGCTAGTGAAAGACTTGCACTGCATTTGTGGGATTACACAGATGGTAAGGAAAAAGTTTGGAATAGAACAACTAATGAGAAGTTTGTAAATCTTCTTAAAGATGTTGAGGAAAATTGGGGAAATCTTAGCGAATGCATAATTAAGATTAATAGAGAAGGAGATAGCTTTCCTAAATACTCAGTGACGGTGCAGAATCCTAATAAATACCCCATGCCTAATGAGATTACTAAAGAAGATATTGATAAAAATGTTGGGTATAGATGCTGTACTTATAGAAGTGCCGATGAGCTTGAAGAATTTTTAAGGACTGGTTATCTTCCAGAGCATGTTAAGAAGCAGCCAAAGCAGGATTGGATTCCTAAAGACCAGTGGATTAAGAATAAGAATAAAGAGCAGGAAAACAAAAAGATTGAAGAAGCAACAAAGCATTATGAAAATCATCACAATAATGCCGAGCTTGAAGATGATGACGATGTGATGATTGACCCGTTTTCACTTAAAAGAAAGGCTTGATTTAATTGGCTGACTATAAAAAGTTTTCCTTTTTAGATGATTTTGAGATGCCTGAAATAACTCATGATGCTGTAAAACAGCAATTAGTTAAATTAGGTAAATCTCATAATCTAAAGAAGAAAAATTCAATAGAAAATATGCCTCTTGAAAAAAGATTAGAATATATCCAAGAGGAAGTTTTTAAGGTACTTGGCAGATATAAAAATTTTGTTAAAGTAATTAGAGACGAAAAAGAGTTTGATGAATACATTGATAAAGCCATTGGATTGGACTGTCTAACTCTTGACACAGAAACTAATAATAGTCTTGATCCTCTAACTTGTAAGATAATGGGATTATGTTTATATTTACCAAATACTAGGCCAGTTTATATACCAATAAATCATACAAAACCGGGAACAGATATTCTATTAGAGAATCAAGTTAGCGAAAGCTGTATTAAAAAAGGCTTTCAAAAATTAAAAGATAAAGAAACTAAAATCATTTATCATAATGGTAAGTTTGATGTTAGAGTTTGTTTCAATGTAACGGGCACATATCTTCCAATATACTGGGACACGATGATTGCATCACAGCTTCTTAATGAGAATGAGCTTGCACGATTAAAGTATCAGTATAAGGTGCATGTTGACCCAACAATTGGAACTTATAATATTGAAAAACTTTTTACTGGTCTTCCCTATGCGTGGATTGACCCAGAGGTATTTGCTCTGTATGCTGCTATTGATGCCTACGATACATACAAATTGTACCTAAAGCAGAGGGAAATATTCCTACAAGAGGATATGAAAAATTTATATAACTTGTTTTCTAATGTTGAAATACCAATTGTTTCAGTTGTTGCAAAGATGGAAGATGACGGAATTTCTGTAGATACGGATTTCATTAAAAAATTAGATGAAAAATTTAAAAAGTGTAGGGATAAAGCCTCTGAGAAAATGTATAGAATTTTAGACGAGCATGAAAAAGATGTTTCTTATTATCAAAGGCTTGGAAAACTTGATGACCCTGTAAATTTTTCAAGTCCCCCACAGCTTGAGATAGTGCTGTATGATATATTAAAAGCACCTATACAGAAAAGAGCAAAGGACAATAAAAGGCCAGATAAAAAGGAATCTTCTTCAAGGCCAACTGATAAGAGTGCGCTAGAGGCTTTAAAAATACCGTTTTCGGAAGCATTACTTGAATTTAGGCATTACAATAAGTTGATTACAAGCTATACCTCTACTTTGCCAGAACAGATTTCAAAGAAAGACGGGAAAATACATGCGAGTTTTAATCAGCTTGGAAAAGAAGATAATAATGTTGTAACTGGAAGATTTAGCTGTGACAAGCCTAACATGCAACAGCTACCAGCAAAAGAAATAACAATGCGTCTTATGTTTAAAGCTTCTACAGAATATAAAGATGTTAATGCTGATTTTGATGTGGTAGAATTAGATAATGTTTCTGAAATAGAAGTTTATGATTATTCTTGGCATTGTGAGTGGAAAAATGTAAAAGATTTAAAGATTGGTGATATTTTTAAAGCTCATGATGACGAGTTGAGTTCAGATATTTTTTGTAAAATAACAAAGATTAAAAGAAATGGAAATAAAACAGTATTTATGTATGAGATAAAAGGAGATGATGCTTTTGAGTAGGTCTGTAAAAACAAGAACAAGATATGCTATTGTTGGAGGAGACTACTCTTAGTCTCAGCAAGAACCAAGAATATTGGCTCATATAACACAGGAGAAAAACCTAATAGAAACATATAACAACAAAAAAGATTTATATGCTACAATTGGGTCTGCCATGTTCCATAAAGATTACTGGGAATGTATGGAGGAGTGGGAAGATGGTTCTCCTAATCCAGAAGGGAAAAAAATAAGAAAAAAGTGTAAACAAATAGTATTGGGTAAGTACAATTGCCCAATTAAAACGGTGTGAACCCAGATTACAATGGGGTGTGGGATAAAGTCCTGCTAACGGTAGAAGTTAAATAAGCTGTTAATAACAGACGAATCCGCTTCGTAAGAGAACCTATGGTCTATTAGATAGATAGCAGGTAATACCGTGCCATTTTGTGGTGTAACGACTAACTGTGATGAGTGTAGCAGTGTAAGGCAGAGTTTGTTGCTGTTTGAAGTGCACCGCTTCCATGTTTGGAAGAAGAGATAGTCTAAGCACAGTGGAAACATTGTGAACAATTGATATTGTACGGAATGGGAGCAAATTTGTTGTCTAGCAATCTTGGTGTTTCAATTGAAGAATGCAAAGAAATGTTAGACAACTTTTTTAAGATGTTCCCATCTGTAAAAGAGTTTACATTGAAAAATGAAGAAGATGCAAAGAATATTGGGTATGTTGAAGACTACATGGGAAGAAGAAGACATCTTCCAGATGCTTCACTTCCACAAATATCTGTATCAGTAAAAAAGGATGTCTATACAGATGCAGATTGTTTTTTAGACTGTTCTGTGAATGATTCAAAAATATCCGTTATTGATAAAGAAAAAACAGAATCCTTACAGGAAGAATGGAATAACCTTGAGTCTTCTGATATAAGAATGGGGATGTTTGACAGGAAAAAGATGTTTAAAGAAGAATATTCTGATAATGCGGATGTTTTTATAAAAGATAATGGAAATTTTATATCAAGAGCATTAACACAGTGTACTAATGCACGTATTCAAGGCTCAGCAGCCTCTTTAACTAAAAAAGCAATGGTAAAGATATTCAATGATGAAAAGATGAGGGAGCTTGGATTTAGAATTTTAGTTCCTGTGCATGACGAATTATTAGGTGAGTGCCCAATTGAAAACTCAGAAGAAGTTGAGCATAGGTTGGCTGAATTGATGATAGAATCTGCAAAACCAGAATGTTCTGTAAATATGAAAGTTGATACCTATAGAGTTGGTCATTGGTATGCAGATGATGTATCAAATAAAATAAATGTAATGTATGTTGAAAATATTTCTAATGGGATGTCCGAAGATGAATCTTTTATTTCTGTTTTAAAAGATTTTCCAGAAATATCAAAGAATGTTCTATTGGATATGTGCAATGGAGCATATAGTTGTATACAAGAGGATATTTGATTATATGGTTGATAAAAATGATTTTATTGTTTTAAACGGAAACAGTCTTGAAGTATTAAAAACACTTGAAGAAAAGAGTATAGATTGTTGTGTAACTTCTCCCCCATATTATGGTCTTAGAGATTATGGAACAGGTGAGTGGGTTGGCGGGGACCCAAGTTGTAACCATGTTAGGGATGGTAAGGTTGGTAAAAATAATATAACTGGGCATAAATCAATGGCAGAAAAGGGGCAATATGTCGGTGACGCAATTTATAAAACAGTTTGCCCTAAATGTGGTGCAGTAAGGGTTGACGAACAAATAGGACTTGAAGAAACACCAGAAGAATATATAGAGAAGCTTGTTGAAGTTTTTAGAGAAGTAAAAAGAGTTTTAAAGGACACTGGAACCCTCTGGGTTAATATAGGTGATAGCTATAATGGAAGCGGTGGAAACCATAAAGATTTTCATAAAAATGATACAGGTTTTCAAGGAGAGTATGGAACAAAATGTGGTGGGAGAGGAAACTATGTAAATAGCTTAAAGCAAAAAGATTTAATTGGAATTCCTTGGATGCTTGCTTTTGCTTTGAGGCAAGATGGTTGGTATCTGCGTTCTGATATTATATGGGATAAATCTGGAAATTGTTTCCCGGAGAGTGTGAAAGATAGATGTACTAAATCACATGAATATATATTTATGCTATCAAAGGAACCAAATTATTATTTTGATAGTAATTCAATAAAAGAGCCGGTTAGTGAAGTATCAATAGTGAGGTCAAAGTATGGGTGGCACGGAAAAGGCGATAATGGAAGTGGAAATTATGCTGGCCTTGGCCAAGTTGATACTATGGAGAGATTTGTAAATCCTGATGGAAAAAACAAACGGGATGTTTGGCATGTGAATACACAGTCATATCCTGGGGAGCATTTTGCTACATACCCAATTGAGTTGATAAAGCCTTGTATATTGAGTGGTTGCCCAGAGGGAGGGACAGTAATAGACCCATTTAGTGGGAGTGGAACAACTGGGATTTGTGCTATTATGAACAATAGAAAATATGTTGGAATTGAGCTTAACAAAAAATATGTAGATTTATCAAATGAGCGGTTTGAAAAAACATTTTTTAGAAAAGAGAAAATTATACAACAAGACAGATTGGATTGCTTTGAACGATTTGATTTTGGAGAGCATTTAAATGATTAAGATTTACAATGAGGATTGTATATATACTATGAACAGCACTTTGCAGGAGAAGTCTGTGGATTTAGTTATAACATCCCCTCCATATAATAACAGCAGAACAAGTCATACGGAGTACTGTATGAAGACTGCAAATTGCAGATATGAAGAATATGACGATAATAAAACAAATCAAGAGTACTGTGATTGGATTTGTGAAATTTTTCATGGGTATGATAGAGTATTAAGGGAAAATGGTGTTGTTCTTTTTAATATATCATACGGCTCAGAAAACCCAGATGTTATGTTGCAGTGCATAAATGACATTATTAACAGAACACCATTTATGTGTGCGGACATTATAACATGGAAAAAGAGATCGGCTTTACCAAACAATGTAAGTAGTAATAAACTAACAAGAATTTGTGAGTATGTTTTTGTTTTCTGTAGAAGAAATGAATATCATACATTTAAAGCAAATAAAGAGATTGTTACAATTAATGAGAGAACAAAACAGCCATTTTATTCTGTATTGTATAATTTTATAGAAGCAGATAATAATGATTTTTCAAATGAGTTAAATAAAGCAACATTTAGTACTGAGTTTGTTGTAAAACTTTTAGATATGTATGGAAAACACAGTGAGGATTTTGTTGTTTATGATTCATTTATGGGAACAGGTACTACTGCTTCTGCCTGTAAGATGTATGGTGCTTCCTGTTTTGGAAGTGAGATTTCAAAAAACCAGTGCGAGTATGCAGAAAACAGATTAAAGTTTAACAACAATAATTGTTTTGAAAAGAAACAGAGTGAACAGCATTTTGAAAAATTTAGTTTTGATGTTTGAGGGTAAATAATGAAAGTTAATATTTTGAATTTAAAAAAAGTAATTGAGAAACTTAATCTTGCAATTGAGAAATCTACAATTAATCCAAAGGCTGGTTGGATTGAGCTTGTAGAGGAAGACGATGGGATTCTTTTAATTTCTGTAGGAAATTTTGATTATTACATGGAAGCATCTGTTAAATGTGTTGAGGGTGATGACAATTCTTATCTTCATGCAACTGTTTCCTCTGACACATTTGTTCCGCTTGTATCAAAGCTGGATAGTGGTATTGCAGAATTTAAGTGCATTAGGAACTCTCTTGTTGTAGAAACAGAGAGTGGAGAATATACATTTCCAATTATAAAGGAAGCAGGAATTGTAAAAAGTGTTGATAAGATTTCATTTGATGAAAGCGATACTGCCAATCATTTGTTGTCTGGGGAAGATATTTCAAGTATTGCATCAATTAATGCAAAGGGATTGCTTGACTCGCTGTTTTCAAGAGAAATTCAGCAATATATTTATGTGGACAATATTGGGTCTTTGACATTTACAGAAAATATTTATATAAATGATTTTAATGGACAAGAAAACACATCTGACGAATTTAAGTTTCTTCTTAATGGGACACAGGCAAAGCTCATGAAGATTTTTGAAAAATGCCAAAAAGTTAATGTAAATATTATTGAGAACGGTTATGATGACCCAATTAAGGTAAAACTCAGTTGTGAAAACGATGACTACAGTATAAGCTTAATTGTTGTTTCTCAGCCTAGGGCTGTTGTTGATAAGTTTCCGTCTATAAAGCTTAGAACATTGGCAAATAATGTTAGTAGCACACATGCTATTATTGATAAAAAAAGTTTTGAAAAGGCACTTCAAAGATTAATGGTTTTTGATAAAAAGTTTGATGTTACAGTCCTTAATTACTCAAAGCTTGTTTTTGGAGAGGATAGTGTAAAACTTGTTTCAGTTAAAAATAATAATTATGAAGTTGTTAAGTATATTTCTGGAACAAACACCATTGAGCACGAGTCCGTGATTAGATTTGCAGATTTGGTAAATCAGCTAAAAGCTGTGCAGGGAAAGGAAATTGACATTAGTTACGGTGATAGCCCTGCAATTACAATTAATTCGTACAGGTTAAAACAATTGATTCCAGAGGTAAGGGAGATTAGTAGATAGTGAAGGTTACAAATGAAAACTATGTTAAACTGACAGAAGCAAGTCTAAACAGACTTGTTCGTGGCCATGATAAAGATGGTTATGCCGTTTTGTCTGCTTCAAGGAATGAAAGAAGTACAGAGGAAAATAATAAGAAATTTGAAGAATTGAAAAAGGATATTAAGAGTCTTGGATATTCTTATGTGCCTGTTTTTGGTGGATATATAGAAACAACTGAAAGTGGAGAAAGAGTTCCGGTTTATGAAAAGTCCTTGTATGTGCTTCCATTCAGAAAGGATGGAGCAGGTGGCATAGAAAATAAAGACTTTAATAAATTTGTTGAAGATATGTTTAAGCTTGGGAATAAATACAGCCAAGAACAGATTTTGTTAAAGTATGCTAATAAGTCTCCTGCATATTACGATGTTAGTAGTAAAAACAGGGATATGGAGTTTACCGGGAAAACATCTTTCAATGATATTAAGCAAGACTATTTTACATCCTTGAAGAAGTGGGATGGGAAGAATAGTAAAGGTGGAAGCTCACAGAGATTTTCTTTCTCCGAGTGTTACTTGAATGAACAGCCACACACAATTGCTGGTGCCCATGTCAGAAGTTTAAATGGCGAACTTGTATATTTTAGTAAAAATGGCAAGAATAGAAGCTAAGGATGATTTATAAAAGGTAAGCTGTAAAGTATTGTGAGAAAGTGTTAAAATGGCACAAAATTATGGTAAAGCTTTTGAAGCAAAACTAAAGGAAGATTTTTTAAAAGTAGATGGGGCTACTATAGACCGTCTTTATGACCCAACCTCCGGTTTCCACAGTATCAGTAATATCAGCGATTTTATTGGCTATGTGTTCCCTAATGTTTTTTATATAGAATGTAAATCACATAAAGGGAACACTTTTCCTTTATCTAACTTAAAGCAGTATGAGAAATTAAAAGGAAAAATTGGAATTCACGGTGTTAGAGCAGGTGTAGTTATCTGGTTCATAGATCATAAAAAAGTTGTGTATGTCCCTATTAGTACTTTTGTAAAGTTAAAAGAAGACGGTAAAAAATCTTTTAATATAAAAATGCTTGGAAGTGAAGAATATTTTTCTTTGGAAATACCAGGTAAGGTAAAGAGATTATTTATAGACAGTGATTATAGTGTATTAAAGAATTTGGAGGATGGTCAATAATATGGCAAAAAATGAAACATTTTTAGCAAATGTAGATGAAGATAAAGTTAAAGAATTGATGAGTGACACTGATAATAATGTAGAATATTTTAATAAAGTTGCCACTGAAACAGCTATTAAGTACACTGAGCCACTTGATAAGTTGATGAGAAAGATTTATAGTGGGGTAGTTAGTAGAGATGCGACTGATGCTCAGTTGGAAAAATACTATCTTGAACTTACAAATACTATCTATTTTATGGGAGATAAGCTTGAACAATTAAACATTAGTGGAGATATGGCAAAAGCATCTGAAAAAGAAGTATATAATAATGCCTATCTTGCAAATCAAATTAAAGATAGTGAAAGAAAAAATAAGACAACTGTTGCAGAAAATCAGGCTGTAGCTGAGCAAGAATCCCAATATGAGGCAGTTGTATCTTCTATTTATGACCATGCCTATAAGATGGTTAAATTTAAGATTGATGCTGCAAAGGATATGGTAAATACATTAAGAAAGATTATTTCAAGGAGAATGCAAGAACAACAGCTTGCCTCTTTTGGAAATAGTAAGATTTCAAATAGTTCTGCTTTTATGGAGGAAGATTAATGGGTAAATCTATTGCCTGGATGCTTAGAAGAGATGGTAAAGCTATTCAAGTTCCAGTCCATGCTTATGGGGATGAGGAAGACCCCGAATATATTCTGATGAACGCAGAATGGCTCTATAACAACACAAGAGATGAAAAGACAAAACAGGATATTGTTAATCTAATTGCACTGTATGCAGTCAATAATGACTGTGTGGATGTTTCAACTTTTGAAGAATATTTAGAGGAAGATGGAGACTACTTAGAAATCAATTTAAGATTTATAGAATTTATTTCTGATAAATTAGAAGAAACAATGGAATACTATATAGACAATGCTCCTAATGGCAATATAGATGAAAACACTTTAAATAAAATTGTTATGGATGATTTAAACCAAGAGTTTTGTCGTGTTAGAGCAGGTGGGGTATATGATTCAGATGGAAGTTTAGGTGATTTATATTTTAGAACATCATCCAGTGGCTTTAATTGGTTTGATGTTATTTGGGAATTTGTCTATAAACTTTATAAACAAAATAAAGTTTCAACGGTTACAATAGTTAGAGATAAAGAATCTACTAGTGAGGATAAAGTTTATTATAATAGAATGCCTGTTGAAGAATTTATAACTTTAAGCGGTCATCCTTATATTGAAAGTGTGGATAGGAGAAATTAAATGCATGGTGGAATATTGTTGATTTGTTTATGAAAATTTTTTTTCAAAATTATGTTTTCATATAGCTAAATTAATTGAAAAAATTTTTTATAATAGGTGGTTTATATGAAAACAGATTTAAACTTATTATCTTCTAAAATAAGTAGAACAGATTTAGAAAATTATTATAAACTTCACACTATAGAAAATACTAAAAATTACTTTGGTATAAGATTGTGTGAGTTAAGAAAATTATTAAAATTTTATAATATAAAAAAATCTAAAGAAGATACATTAAATACTAGAAAATCTACTTGCTTGGAAAAATATGGTGTAGAAAATATTTACCAGGATAAAGAAAGAATGCGTTTAGCTTATATTTCTAAATTTGGTGTAGATAATCCTTATAAGAGTGAAGAAGTTAAAGAAAGAATTAAACAAACAAATTTAGAGAAATATGGTGTAACAAGCCCATTGCAAAATAAAGATATTTTGAATAAAATGAAAGATACTACTATAGATAGATATGGGGGTATCGGATGGGCATCAAAAGAAATTAATGAAAAATTTAATAAGTCTTGCATTGATAGATATGGGTTTAAGTTTAATTTTTCTTCAAATGAGTTTAAAGAGCTTGTTAAAGAAAAAAGTTTAGAGAAGTATGGTGTCGAATATTTTTCTCAAAGCGAGGCTGTTAAAGAAAAAATAAAGAATACAAATTTAAAAAAGCGTGGTGTTGAATATTCTTTCCAATCTGAAGAAGTTAAGAATAGAATAAAAGAAACATGTTTAGAGAAATATGGTGAAGATAATTATAATAAAACTGAAGAAGCTAAAATAAGAAGAAAAGAATATATTCAGAAAAAAATAGAGGAACAGGGATTTTTGAAAAAATCACAATCTATTTTAGATGATAGATTAAAAGAAATATTATATTCACGAGAAAAAAGTATAGAATTTTTAAATAATAATGATTGTAAATATTCTATTTTACAATTATCAGCTATATTTAATTGTTCTGCAACTTGTGTAGTTAATTGGATAAAAAGATTAGATTTGTACAAATTTATAAATTATTACACAGGTTCCAAGTATGAGGATGAGCTATATGAAATATTAAATAAATATGGTTTTGTAAAACATGTAAAAATTTTAGATGGCAAAGAAATAGATTTATACAATGATGATATAAAAATAGGCATAGAATTTAATGGGACATACTGGCACAGTGATATAAATAAATATAAAAAATATCATGAAGAAAAATCAAAATCAGCAGAAAACAAAGGTATTCGTTTAATCCATATTTATGAATATGAGTGGAATGATAAAAGAGTTAAACCAATACTCTTGTCAATGTTAAACATAGCATGTGGGAATGTATCTAATAAAATATTTGCTAGAAATTGTGAGATTCGTAAAATAACAAATAAAGATGCTAAAGATTTTAATAATAAGAACCACTTGCAAGGTCATAGAAATGCACAAGTTACCTATGGGCTATTTTATAAAGGAGAGCTTGTACAGCTTATGAGTTTTTCAAAACATAAAAAATATGAGTGGGAGATAATAAGGGGATGTCCGGGTTCCAATAATATTGTTGTTGGTGGTGTCTCTAAGCTATTTAAACATTTTATAAATGAATATAATCCTAAAAGTGTGTTCAGTTATTGCGATTTTAATAAATTTGATGGAAAAGGTTATGAGGCCATTGGGATGAAATTTATTGGGTATACAGGTCCAGATAAAAAATGGATTGTAAATGGAAAAGTATATAATAGACAACCAAGTAAGTATAAACAATTTAAAGAATTAGCAGAAGCTTGCATTTGGGGTGCTGGTTCTAAGAAATATCTTTGGGAGGCTTAAATTTTGTCTAATTTAAATGAAATATTAAAGGGAATTACTAAAAAATATGGAGAATCCGTTGTAAAATTTGGAGTAGATGATTTAGCTATAGATGGGACACTATCTCTTGGGAGTCCTTCAGCCGATTTTGCTCTTTATGGTGGAATTCCAGAAGGAAGAATAGTAGAATTTAGTGGGGCTGAAGGCTCTGGCAAAACTACTACAGCATTTATTTGTGCTGGAATGTATCAAAAGAAAGAATTAGAGAGAAACCCAGAAAATCCAAGAGCAATTATTCTTCTTGACAATGAGGGTACTGCTGACCCGGTTTGGGCAAAAACACTTGGGTATGATATGTCGGATAATGCAAAAGTACCTACCATTTGTATTAGACCAGAAGCACAAAGTGCAGAAGAAATTTTTGATATGGCCCTTGATATGCTAAAGACAGGAGAAGTTGGTCTTTTAATTTTTGATTCTATTGCTACCCTTGTTCCACAACAAATTGCAGAAGAATCTATGGAAAAGCAACAAATGGGTGGTATTTCTAAGTCATTGACAAGATTTGCCAATACAGCTATTGGTCTTTTAAGAAAATATAAAGCAACACTTATTGCTATTAATCAAGTTAGAGAAAATATGTCTGGTTATGGGGACCCCCTTGTTACTCCGGGTGGTCGTTCCTGGAAACATGCGTGTTCTTCAAGAATTATGTTTAAGCGTGGAGATTTCTTTGATGAAGATGGTAATAAGCTTCAAAAGAAAGACGCACAGTCTCCTGCTGGCCATGTTGTAGAGATGTATATTCTTAAAACAAAGACTTGTAAATGGGATAGGAAACTTTCTTACTATACACTTAATTACACCCGTGGAATTGATGTTGTAGCTGACACTGTAGATGTTGCCACACATTTTGGATATATTCAAAATCCAGCGCAAGGTTCATTCACAGTAGTAGACCCATCTACTGGTGAAATTATGAAAGATTCTGACGGTAAGGATATTAAGATTAGAGGAAAGAAAAACCTTGTAGACTATTTTAGAAACAATCTTGATGTTTGGAAAAGAATCTATGATTTGTGCGAAGAAAAGTTAAAGCAAAAAGATGACCCATTCATTAAGAGTTTTGAAGAAATGTTAAGTATGGATTTAGATGAAAAACTTGGATTTAATATTAACAATGTTGAGGAAGATTAAATGAACAAGAATACTGAAAGTACAAGATATTTTTCTGATGCTCAAGAAAAGGCTGTTTGTAAAGCATTAGGAGCTAAGCAACAGCCTAATTCTGGTGCTGGTCATTGGAGAAAAGGAGATTGTGTTATAGAATCTGCTTCAATGTTATGCGAGTGCAAAGCAGCTATGTCAGAAAAAAATTCCTATTCCATAAAAAAATCTGTTCTTGAGAAAACAAAAGAAGAAGCATTTACTAATAGGCTTGATAATACTTGTCTTTGCTTTGATTTTGGGCCAGATACAGATAGATATTATGTGATAAATGAACGACTAATGAAGTATCTTATAGATAAACTTAGTGAGGAAAATTTGCAATGAAATTTAACATCGGAGATACTATTAAAGTTAATGTAAAGGGTAAAGTGTTCAATGGGCTTGTATTAGAAATTGGTGAAAATGTGTTGACTGTTATATATGTTGGGAAAACAAATAGTAGCTCAGCATTCGCTATAACCGACATTTTTGATAAAGAAGGAAATCTCATTGAATAGTTGAATTTTTACAATCATATGATATAATAGTAGCAGTTATAGAAATTATTTTAAGGAGATAACGGTATGAATATCGAAAAGAACTATAAACTCTATAAGAAATATCTTGTTAGCTATATTGAAAGAGATGGCATTGAGAATTTTATTAAGTGGCTTGATAATACAGATGCTTGGCAAGCACCAGCATCTACTAAGTATCACCTTTGTGAAAAGGGTGGTTTTATTCAGCACAGTCTTAATGTGTTTAATAGAATGATCAGACTTATTACAGAAGAGTGGGGGGATATTGAAAACTGCCCCTATAACAAGGAGACTATTGCCTTTGTTTCTCTTCTTCATGATGTGTCTAAGATTGATTTCTATGATGTTTATTTTAAGAATGTAAAGGATGAACATGGCCAGTGGATTCAAGTTCCTACCTATACAGTAAGAGACGAGAGCAGTAGGCTTATCTATGGTGAGCATGAAGAAAATAGTCTGTATATTCTAAGACAGTTTTTTAATATTTCCTATGAGGAAGCTCTTGCAATTAGATGGCACAGTGGGTGTACATCCGATAACTCACTTGGCAAGGCTATGGAGGCATTTAGGTCTTCAAGACTTGCTCTTCTTCTCCACATTGCAGACATGCAAGCAACATGCATTGATGAGGTATATAGAACATTTGATAGAATTGGTTCCGATACAAAGACAAAAGATGAAGAGAAGATTAGTTCTACCACAGAAAAACAGGAAGTTGTTGTTGAGCCTATTGCTGATGAGCAAAATACTTTTGTGAATTCAAAGTATATTGAAGATGAAGATTATGAACAAGATATTACAGGAACAATTGATGAGGCTGATGACTGCCCATTTTGAGGTAGATGGAAAACAGGAGAAGGATTTTCCAGAATCCTTCTCCGAAATTGTGTTTTTTAAAAAAGATAAAAAAGAAAGTATCATCAAAGTAACATTTGAGGACTATATTATAAATCCTTTTCCAGGTTTTGATTTACATGAAAAATGGAATAATGGAATTAAGCCGTATGCTAAAGTTATGTATGGTAAAATAAAAAATGAGACAAAAGGAATGTATCAATTTGAAGTGCATTCAGAAGCAAGCAATAAAGTTTGGATTGGCTGGTGCCCTAAAAAAAGTTGCAACATAGAAGAAATATATTAAGGAGATTTTATGGACTTAACATTAAAGTATAGGCCACATTCGTGGGCAGAAATAGTTGGACAAGAGGCTATTGTCAGTATTCTCCAAAGACAGGTTGCCACCAAATCGTGGAAAAATACCTACTTGTTTGCGGGGCCTTGGGGATGTGGAAAAACTACGACAGCACGAATTTTAGCAAATGAAATTAATGGTGGTGAAGGACAACCTATTGAAATTGATGGTGCATCAAATAACGGTGTTGATAATATTAGAAATTTAATTAATGATGCACAGCAGTGTCCGATTGACTGCAACTACAAGATATATATTATTGATGAAGCACACCAATTAACAAAGGCCGCTTGGGATGCTGCCCTTAAACTAATTGAAGAGCCACCCGAATTTGCTATTTTTATCTTTTGTACAACAAACATTGAAAAAATTCCAAATACTATTTTATCAAGAGTACAAACATTTCAGTTTAGACGAGTTAGCAGAGATGTTATCGTGAACAGACTCCAATTTATTATGAATGAGGAATTTAGTGGTGTTTCTTATGATAACGATGCACTTGAAAGAATTGCTATTTTAGCTGATGGGCATGTTAGAGACTCTATTAAATTACTTGACAAATGTTTAAGTTCCTCCGATTGTATTAGTTTGGATAGTGTTGAGTCTGTTCTTGGTCTTGTAAAAATTAGCTCATTTATTTCACTCAATAATGCTATTATAAAAAAAGATTTAAGCGGTGGGATGCATGAAATAGACCATATCAGATTATTTACATCTGATTTTGATAGAGTGTATGACTCATTCTTAGATTTTTCTATTAATTGTGCATTGTTTGCAAATATTGGGGATGCTAATAAAATTTCCGGTATGCCAGTTAGTGCCACGGACAAGATTATAACGGATAAAGGGATAAACAGCACTCTTGTAGAGAGGCTGATTAATCTGAGGAAGTACATGAATTCCTCCAATGCGGAGGCTTTACTTAAAACTGTTTTATTGGAGATGTGCCAATGAGTGTAGAGGAATTTGCAAAATATGCTATAGATAATATGCACAGAGCATCATTGGTTAATGCTTTTAATATAGCTGATAAATTGGATAATCCGAAATTCTATAGTTTGAGTGATTTTATAGACAATTGTATAAAATATGTGTCAGAATTACAGTCTATGAACAAAATATCCCCACAAACTGCAAGCAGGGTATTAGTTGCTCTGTATAACTGCGATAGAGATTATAATTCCGATTTTAAATATAACAAGAAAATGGTTATTGATAATCTTATCATAGAGTTGTGGGAAGCTTTTTGTAAAAATACCAGGGGTAATTAAATGGACATTAAACTTTTAAAAACAGACATTTTGTCTAATAATATTCCTAATTTTCTTATATTTGAGGTTCATGAGTATTCGTTGGCAAAGCAGTATATAGACAGCATTTCCAGCACTATAAATAAGCCTATAAGGTTCTACTACTCCGTAAAAGAGGCTATCTATGATATAGAATCCAATCTAAAAGAGGACTGCTTATATATTGTATATAATGATAAATCAGTATTTAATGATAATATTGTGCTCAGCAAGATAATTGGGTCAAACAAAAATGTGATTCTCTATTATACTGAGTTAGATATGTCATCAAGTTTTTACAAAGACAACGAAAAAGCCATCGTTGTGTTTAAAAAGCTTGGACAATACACACTGCTTGCCTATGCAGAAAAGCTTTGCAGGGATAAGAAGTGCTCTATAAATCAAGAAAAGCTTATCAAACTTATAGAATACTGCAATAATGATTTGAGTATTCTTTTAAATGAGTTAGATAAAATTTTTACTCTTGAGCAGGAGAATTCAAATATATTAACACAATACCTTTTAGACGGTGGTTTCATTGATTACAGAGAAACAAACATTTTTGATTTTATAAATCTTATCCTTAACAAAGATGAGAATGCTTTCATGTATCGTATGCGTGTGAATGATTCTCCTGTAACAATACTTATGAACTTGTTTAACATGAGCAAAAAGAGACTTTTGCAGAATAGAAATGTTTTTTATAAAGATGTTATGAAACTCAGCTATAAGTTATATTGCGGTATTTTAGACGGTACTGTTGATTCTTCCTATGCGATAAATTATCTTTTGTTGAGGATTTTTGGATGAAAATATTAGTTTTTGGGGACTGTCATTGGTCTACATATAGTTCTATTTTAAGAAAAAGAGGAAGTTTATTTTCATATAGACTAGAAAATCTTATCCAATCTATGAATTGGGTAGAGGAACAGGCTAAAAATAACAAAGTAAATCTTATAGTTGGTCTTGGTGATTTTTTTGATAAGGAAGCATTAAACAGCGAGGAAATCACAGCTTTAAAAGAGATAAATTGGTCAGACATTGAGCACCACTTTCTTATTGGAAATCATGAGATGGGTAGAAATGACCTATTTTATTCATCAACCTATGTTTTTAATAAAAGTAATTTTTATATTGAAAATGGGCCTATTGTAAGACAACATAAAGAATCGAAAATTAATGTGGTGTTTTTACCATACATATTAAATCCTGATAAAAGTTTTTTAGAATATATAAAAACTTTTTCTGATACGAATTATAAAACAATTATTTTCTCTCATAATGACATTGCTGGTATTCAAATGGGTAAATTTGTGTCTAAATCTGGTTTTGATATAAAAGACATAGAGGATTGTTGTGATTTATTCATTAACGGGCATCTTCATAATGGCGAGAAAATTACAGATAGAATTATAAATCTTGGTAATTTAACTGGTCAAAATTTTAGTGAAGACGCATATAAATATTCCCACAATATAATGATTCTTGATACAGAAACTTTGAAATATGAATTAATTGAGAATCCTTATGCTATAAATTTTTATAGATTAGATGCTGTAAATTTCACACCAAATTTTGCGTCATTGAAAAATGCAGTTGTAACACTTAGGTGCTTGGAAAAAGATTCCGATGGTTGGGCTGAGGAAATTAAAAATTGTCCTAATATAATTGAAAGTAGAATTTTAATTGAGAGAGAAATTTTATCAAAAGAGAGCGTAGACAGTGCTAAAGATGGATTAGTTTCAGATCATATATCAGAATTTAAAAAATATGTTGCAGAAACATTGGGTGCATCCGATATAGTGTTAGAGGAATTAGAAGAGGTTTGTAAATGAATATTAGGTTTAAAAATATTGTAATAGAAAATTTTTTATCAATTGGAGAAGCCTCTATTGATTTTTCTAATAATGGATATACTTTAGTAAAGGGTATTAACTTGAATAAAGATGATTTAGCAGTCTCTAATGGTTCTGGAAAATCATCATTATTTGAGGCAATTTGTTGGTGCTTAACAGGAGAAACTATTAGGGGGATTAGGTCAGACATATCTAATATCAATACTGTTGGTGGTGCTTATGTAGAGCTTAATCTGGAAGTGTCTGGTGACTCGTGGAGGATAATTCGTACTAAGGATCATAAACAATACAAGACTAACTTAAAGCTCTTTAAAAACGATTCTGATGTTTCTGGTAAAGGTATTAGAGATTCATCTAAAATTCTATCTGAGTATTTGCCGGATTTAACATCTTCTTTGATTGGGTCTGTTATTATTTTAGGTCAAGGATTACCACAAAGATTTTCTAATAATACTCCGTCTGGGCGTAAAGATGTGCTTGAGAAGCTTTCTAAGTCTGATTTTATGATAGAGGATTTAAAAGAACGTGTTGCAAAAAGAAAATTCTATCTATCTAAAGAATTAAGAAAATATGAAGATGCCGTTCTTGAGAATGATAGTAAATTTTCTGTTGTATATGATAAATTAGAAAAATGTAAAACCGCACTCAATAGCCTAAAAAATAAGCAGGAACTCGAAAATGCCCTAAATGAACTTTTAGATAAAAAGGAAAAACTCAATGATGAGATTTCCAATATAGCATCTTCTATAGATTCTAAAAATGTTTCTATACAAGAACTTAGAATGAAATACTCAACTTGCTCAAAGAAAAAATCTGAAATTACATTAAAAAACTCTAATGAAAAGTTAAAAGAAATTTCAAGAGAAGATAAGTGGAAATCAAATCAATTGGGCGATTTAAATGAGCAGTTAGCCTATTTAAAGTCGGGTATTGAGTCATTAGAGAAAGAGATAAAGAAGATTGAGTCAATACAAGATGTGTGCCCAACATGTGGGCAGAAGTTAGTTGGTGTTAAAAAACCGTCAACTGTGAATTTAAAAGAAGAATTAAATGATAAAGTTAATTCTTCTAAAAAGCTAACAAAAGAAATAGAAGATATTAATAATATTTATAATATAAATATTGAAAATATTGGTAAAAGCTATGATAGAAAACTAAAAGATGCTTTATATAGAGTAGAAGAAGAGTTAAAAGAAGTGACTGAATACGGCAATACATTGAAGAATGAGTTGTCTGAACTTAATAAAGAACTTGAAAGTTTTAAAGTATCTTTAGAGTGTGTCAATAATAATATTTCAAAGATACAGCTTGAAATAAACACATTGGAGTTTACTAAAAAGCGGTTATCTGATGATGTTGAATCCTTAGAAAAAGAAAAAGCAGATATTGATGAGAAAATAATGTATAATAAAAAAGAGAAAGAATTAATTGAGTCAAGATTAGACATTATAAACAAATTCAATACTTATGTTTCTAGAGATTTTAGAGGTTATCTGCTTAATAGTGTTATCGATTTTATAAATAAAAAGGCTAAGGAATATTCAGAGTGTATATTTAACACTGACAAAATTAATTTCTCATTAGATGGTAATAATATAGATATATCCTATAGTGGTAAGCAGTATGAGAACTTGAGTGGCGGTGAACGACAAAAGGTTGACTTAATAATTCAATTCTCAATCAGAGACATGCTTTGTAAATTTCTTAATTTCTCCTGCAATATTTTAATTGTTGATGAGATTTTTGATAATCTTGATTCTATCGGTTGTCAGAGAGTAGTAAATTTAATATCGACAAAATTAGGAGATATAGATAGTGTGTTTATTGTAACCCATAGAGGAGATTTAGAAATTCCTTACGACTCTGAGATTATAGTGGAAAAAAATGAAAAAGGGGTCAGCAGAATTAAATGACATATTATGTAAAGCCACATGATGTAACATACACACAAATGTGTATTTGGATAGACGAAAATGTGTATAAAGAGGATTGTGATGACTTTTTAGTTTTTGAGTATCTTTATCATCTGGCAAAAATGCTTGCATATAAAAGAAGATTTTTTGAGAAATCAGCATATTATGATGATTTTGCTATATACTGTGCCACAAAAATCTTTATGCGCTATAAGGACGAGAGACAGTTTGAAGAAAACGGAAAAATACAAAAGATTAAAAGTGTTCTTAACTATATGAAGAGTGTGCTATATGCAGTAAAAATATCCTTTGAGGGGGAGTTTTTTGCTCAAAATTATATAGAAAAGGAAGATGACATAGTTGATTGTAATTTTCACAGTGCCTTAGTAGAGTCTTTAAATAGCATACAGGTTTCAAATTTTAAATTTTGTTTAGATAACTTTATTGAAACTATAAAAAATTTTGTGTACAGCTTACCACACGACAGTGACCTGTGTATACAGAATATCTATATAAGTTGTATACTTAGTTTCCTAAACTCTGTTGTTTTAAGTAAAAAAAATGAAAAAAGACTTTTACAACTAAAAAAAGACGGAAGGTTATCACAGGAATATATAGATAAGCTGTATAAAAAGGAACGAGATAGTTGTGTTATTTTGTACCATTTAGAAAGCAGTTTTAAAGATTACATAAAAGTTCTTGTTAATGAAATAAGGCACTTGGTTTCTCACGATTTATCCGAGATTCTAAATGATGGCATAAATTATGAATCAAACATAAAAAACATGCTTATACTGTCTATTAACTCAGACTTGAAGTGTGACGATGATTATGATTAGGGGTATATTATATGAGAATAAAAGAAAACCTTTTGACGCTACATGATATGGATATATGGTCATTAATATTTTTTGCTTTATATAAGCTAAAAGATATTCCAGAGTATTCTACTATAAGCGAGATGGCATATGTGTTAGATAAAGATAATTTGCTTAAATTGTGTGAATATTTTGGTGGTTTGACTATAAAGATTCCAACAATAGATGAATTAGAGCTTCTTGTCCATTCACTTGTTCTTTATCAGTATGTGAATATTGATGGGATGGATTATGAAAAGGCAATTGAAATTGTTGGTAAAGATTCCGTTGATTTAAGGGCTGTTAAATCTGGATATATAAAGATTTGTGAGATTTTATCTAAATATAAGTTCAGCCCAAGAGGTGATTAATGTTAGAAAAATTGAATAGAATGATTAATGATCTATCTAAATATAAAAGAGATAAAAATTCATTATTAGAAATGTATATAAAAGAAAGATTAGATAAGTCTCTTGAGGTTTATTATAATCAATTGAACTATAGTTTAGATGTACTCATGAAAAGAGATTCACTTAGGGTTATGAAACAGTCTAATAAACTTAAGGAGTGATAAATTGGATATTATTAAAAGTGATCTATTGGATGATATTTCTCAATTAACAACTGTTCAAAGAGTATCAATAGACAGATTAGTTAATCAAGGAGTTAATTGTATATGTCATGATATTCAGGAACTCAAAGTTGCAAAATCAGACTGTGCTTGTATAGATATTGGCTTAGGAAATTTATTTATTAATATTTCTAATAATGAAATAAAGTATAGATTTGAACCATCATCTAAATTGGAAAGTGGAATATTAAATACAGTTTTAACTGGAAAAAGCCCTGTTATAGATGATATTGAGAAATCTCTTATAAACAAAGTTAATACAGTATATAAAGAATTGTTCTGAGGTGTTTGCCAATGGAAAGCACTGATTTAGTTGTAAAAAACGGTGTAGAAAATCTTGATAAAAAGTCAGAAGAGCTTGTTACCAAGATAGTTGGTGAAGAAGATTCTGATAAATTAAAAGATTTAGTAGGTTTGTTTAATGTAAACCAGAGTAAAAAGAATATAGTTAGAGCAGATATTTATAGTAGGCTACTCGACAAAATATCTTTGCAGATGGTTGAGCGGTTAGATAAAAAGTCTGGTGAATTTTCTAATAAGGATTTACTTGAGTATTTAACTGCTGTTAGAACAGCTATAGATAAATCTGATATATCACCAGAAAATATTAATATTCCTATTATTCAAAATAACACACAGGTAAATGTAAATATTGATGGCGGGTTCAACAGGGAATCAAAAGAAAAGATTATTGATTCTGTTAGAGCTATATTGGAAAGAGCTAAAAATAACAATCAAGTAATAGAAATTAATGATGAAGTTGAGGAAATAAATGATAAAGATTAATAATAAAGATTTTGATAAAAGACTGTTGGAATTAGGAAACTTAAAGTTTTCCGATTTAAGAACATGGAGAGAGATTGCAGAAATTTTATCGGAAGAATTTAATTATGACTGCGGATTGACAGATGACTACTGTAGAAAGAGATATAACAGACTTCTTAAAGATGCTTTTGATAATATAAAATACACACCTGTTTCTACTATAGACACACAAAATAATGATTGTGGTTATGTTAAAGAAATTACAGATGAAGATAAAATTCTACATAAAATTAAGAAAGAACGAGTTAAGCTTACAGACGAGCTTGTGCAAAATAATGCATATATTCGGCAATTAGCAAGAGAAGAAACCCTTAAAGAGATTGCTAGGGAATATGCAGAAGTTATGTATAAGGGAAAGATTCTTTCTACTGATTATCATACAAGAGTTTTTTCAAAGAACAGTGCAATTTTGCAGTTATCTGATTGGCACTATGGCATAGAGGTTGATAATTATTGGAATAAGTTTGACCCTGAAACCTGTATTAAGCGTGTAAATAAGCTTCAAGAAGAAGTAATTAGAAAGTGTAAGGATAAGATTAATACACTCCATATTGTAAATCTTTCTGATTTAATTTCTGGGTATATTCATCTTTCTCTCAGATTGCAAAATCGATATGATGTAATTACACAAACTATGGATGTTGCTGAAATTTTAGCTGAGTTTATTAATAATCTTTCTGCTTATTTCAATATTGAGTATTACGACTGTTTAGATAACCACTCAAGACTTGATCCGAATAAAAAAGACGCTATAAATCTTGAATCACTTGTTAGAATCATTCATTGGTACTTAGTTGAAAGATTTAAAAATAATAGTAGAGTTATTATCCATAATAGCGATAAGTATGGTGGAGATATTGTAGAGTTTAATTGTGCTGGTCATCTTATTGCTGGTGTCCACGGTGATAACGATACTTTGCAAAATGTTGTTGAGAGAATATCACTTATGACTGGGCGTACTTATGATTTGATTTTAACAGCACATAATCATAGTTTTGCTGCTGGTGAAGATACTAATTGTATTGTGTTGCAGAATGGAAGTTTGATGGGAACCGATTTTTATGCGACTAAGCTTAGAAAGAAGTCCACACCTTCTCAAAATCTTATCATTGTTACACCAGATAATGTTATTGATTCCGTTCACAGAATTGTATTAGATTGAAAATAATTGGTGCTAAGAGAGTGCCCAATGGTAGCTATTGGATTGTATCTCAAAACAATTTGTACGGTCTTAGTTAAATGGTAGGACTAACAGCCAATTGTTATAGAAGTATTGAGTTTACATATATGATATAATAAAATAAAGGGTAAGTCCTATATGGTAAGTCCCAAATGAAAGGAAATGTTATAGAATGAAATATATGTCTGAAATTACAAAGGAATTTTATAATTCCGAAAAAGAATGCCTTGAGGCTGAGAAGCTTTTTATTGAAAAGCAAAAGAGAGAAGAAGAGCTTAAGAAACAGAAGACCAATGAGCTTAGTGCTCAAAAGAAGGAAGCTTCTGAAAGAATTGAAAAGTCTATGGAAAGACTCACTCTAGCCTATGACAATTATAAGTTAGCTGAAAAGAAAGCCAAAGAAATTTATGATAAGGCTTATGAAGAAGCTAAGGGAATTCTGTCTGTAGCTATTAATGAGGGTAGAGATATTCTTAAAGAATCTGGCGAGGTTATTAAGCTTGCTGAAAAAGAAAATAATGAAGCTGTTGCAGATTTCAATAAGAAGTTTGGGCAGTATAAGGTAAATTATACAGGCGAAAAGGCTGATAAATATTTTAGAACTTATGAAAAGGCGTTTTCTGGGTTCAGTTCACTTTTTGACCTGTTTGATAAATATTTTTGATTAATATAGATTTTGTAAACTTAATACTATAATAAGAAGATACTAATAAGTGCACAATTAGTATCTTCAAATATGGGGTATAGCTCCGAGAGCAGTTCTATATGACGATATAGAAAAGGGTTATAAAGGTTTGACTCCTACATGCCCCGCCATATAAATTTTGAAGAAGAGGCTTAGATAATATGACTTATTACATTGTTGCAGATGTCCATGGTTATTTTGATATATTAAAGCAAGCTCTTGATGAAGCTGGGTTTGATAGGGATAACTGTGGGCATGTTTTTGTTTCTTTAGGTGATTTACTTGACAGAGGGAAACAGCCCAGAGAATGTTTACAGTTTGTAAATTCTATTGAAAGAAAGATTTTAATCCGTGGAAATCATGAAGATTTAATGGAAGATATGTTGGATGCTGGCTATCCAAGGGTGCATGACTTACATAATGGAACATATGATACAATAATTGATTTAAAAAGAAATAGCATAGACGATGAATTTGAAGCTATGAAACATGATACAGATTATATTAAATATATCTCATCTACAGTAGATTATTTTGAAACTAAATCTGCTATCTTTGTTCATGGATGGATTCCTTGTTTTTATTGGGAAAGTTGGAGTGGTGTTCGTCATGAGTGGTCTAAGAATGAAAATTGGAGAGAGGTTAAAGATTGGAAGCCATATAGATGGCTAAATGGTATGGAGGCTTGGAAAAATGGGATTGTTGAAGAAGAGAAAACTATTTTTTGTGGGCATTGGCATACAAGTTTTGGCAACAGTAATTATCATAAAGATGGTTCAGAATTTGGACAAGATGCTAACTTCGGACCCTTTATGGATAGAGGAATAGTTGCTTTGGATGCTTGCACAAGTTATAGTAAGAAAATAAATGTATATGTTTTAGAGGAGAATTAACATGAAGTTTATTGAGCCAAATGTTACTTTAATTGAAGAAAAAGACCCATACAAGAAAATAGAATTAGCTGGGCGTGTTTGTTACAAGTCTGAGTCTAAAATTACAGATGATAGTGCAAAGAAGTTTGTGAAAGGACTTATAAAGAGCACACATACAGCTATGCTTGAGCATAAGGTGTTTGTGTTTGAGATTTATGATGATTCTGCTGTATATACCGAGTTTTTAAGAAGAGATAATTATTTCCATGTAACATCTGAAATTGTAAATGATAAAAAGGGTTATAGAAATAGGGTGATTGCTTCCGCAAGTGTTAGAGCTATTTGTCAGAGGGGAATAAATGATCCTGTTTATAGAGCTATTTATAAGGAATATCCTGATGTGTGTTATAATGTTAATCCAAGTGCTTTAGAGTTGTTTGACTATGTTGATGTTAGAATTATGGATGTTGAAAAAGAATATATTAACTTCAATGTGAAAGAACTTATTGAGCATATCTATTTTACATTCAGAATTATCACTGATAGAGGTGTTACACATGAATTAGTAAGACATAGACCGTGTAGCTTTGCACAAGAAAGCACAAGGTATGTAAACTACAAAGATGGAATTTCTATAGCACTGCCAAGTGGTTATTATGCAAAACCACATTATGTACAGGAAATATATCAAGACGCATTTGAACATGCAGAGAAATGTTATAGAGAACTTATTGAAGAATGTGGCGAGTCCCCACAACAAGCAAGGGCAGTTCTTCCAACAGCCTTAAAGACAGAAATTATTATAACAACAAACTTAAAAGAGTATATACATATACTTAATTTACGATATAAGGGTACAACTGGTAATCCACACCCAGATATAAAAGTAGTAGCAGAAAAGATTAACTATTTAATTAAGTCTCAGATGAGAAATCATCCACTTAATATAGAAAATATTTTGAACATAGACATAAATTCAAGGGAATATAGAAATGTGTAGATGTAAATTTGATGGAGATATTAAAATATTCCCAGATGGGGTGAATGAACTTAGTCCATGTCTTTTTGAAACAATAGAATATTATAAAAATGTTGATGTTGAGGTTGTTAAATGTAAAAGATGTGGAGAGGTTAGTTTTAGATGGTATAGAACAGAAGACACAGAGGAAATTGATGTAAAGGATTTAGAATAATGGCTAAGAGACATGTTGTAGAATATTTTGATAAAGTAGCAAATCAGTATAAGGATATGCTGAATGAGTTGAAAGATTTTGAAAATGAGTGTAATAATGGTTTAGTTGAACCTGAGAGATTTGATAACTTTAAGAAAATCATAGAACCATTGAAAAATAACTATATGACTTGGAGTTATATGATGTATCTCCTTAATCTTCCAAATAGAGAAAAGAAAGTAAAAATTGTTAAACGAAGAGAAAATAAAAACAAAGTGCCTACATGTAAAAATGTAGAAGATAATGAGAAAGTTTTGAGTTCGCTTAGAACTTTGAAATAAATTTCTTCAATTTCTTATGAAATAGCTAAATTATATTGTAATATGGAGATGATTATTTGTGGAAAAATTGTTAAGAGAGCTAAATATTTATTTAGAGGGCAGTTATTCTAAAGATGGGTCATATGTTGTTGATATTTATGATTCAGATGATTTTGGCAGGGTTTATTCGCTTCTTGATAATAATAAGAATGTTGAGGAGTTAGATGACAGTTCTCTGCTTAATCAGCACAGTGCTAATATATCATATCTCTATGATGACTATCAATTAACATTAATTGCCGATTTTGATGAAGATTTGTATAAATTAGTAGTAACAGAATATGAATATGTTGAAGATGAAGAGGAAGATAAATAAGTGATTGAAATTATTAAAGATTTAGATAAGCTCGGACAAAGAGCAGATGAAGTTGATTTAAAGAGAGATAATAAATTAGTCAGAGATACTATTATATCTTTGAAAGATATTATTAGAGAAAAGAATTTAGTTTATCTTACTGCCCCACAAATTGATGTTCCTATTAGAGTTTTTGTCATCAACTTTAATGGCAATCTCAGAAGTTTTGTAAATCCTGTTATCTCAGAAACAAAAGGATTTGAATTATCCAGAGAAAAATGTAATAGCTTAGATGGAGAATACATTAGACCAAGAGCTAATGATGTTAGAGTTATGTATCAGACACCTCTGGGAAAGATAGAATCTCGTCAAATGCTTGGACAAGCTGCTATTGTTTTTCAGCATGCAGTTGACCATTTAGATGGTTTAACTTTAAGAGATGTTGGTCTTGAGATAACTGAGGAATTTGATAAAGCTTCTGACGATGAGAGGGTTGAGCTTATTAACATGTATCTTGAATCTTTAGATTTAAAGAGAAAAGAAATAGAAAAAGAGATTGAAGAAAACCCAAAGCTTAAACAAGTGTCAGATGCTATAGACTTTTTAGAGAGTGTGCAAAAGGGTGAAACAGTAGCTTCAATTGAGAATGTTAAGATTGACAATAAAGATATTGAAGTGAAGGAAGATGGTTAATGATAACTTTACAGTTAAAAAGAACAGAAAAATCAATAAGTGATTCTTCTATAGGTTCGTTGGTTTTAGAAAAGGGAGAGCCTTTCTTACTCATAGAAGAAAATAGAAAATTATTATTTATTGGTGATGGTGAAACTGTTCTTTCAAATTTTTACGAAAATAGAAAATTCGTATCAATTACAAATTTTGTAACAGCAGACCAAATTTTATCTATCCCAGCGGATGCTTTACCAGAAGGACTTGCTACTATAGCCCAATTAGAGCAGTTAGAGGAAGAAATAAATGGAAGTATTGGAAACATAAATACAGCTTTAGGTCAATTAGATTCCAAGATAGACACAACTAAGCTTTTTTATGCAACCTGTGATACAACAGCTAATGTAGCTACTAAAACTATTCAGATAGATGTTTCTGAGGAAGAAAGAACATCTGATTTTACAGGTGTTTCATTCGTAATAAAGTTTAATTATGCAAATGCTGCTGAAAATCCAATACTGCAAGTAAATGATTTACTTAATAATTCCATTATTAGTGGTCCAATTTATATAGGAAATCAGCCATTGTCTGGTGTGTTTAACTGGGTTTCTGGAGACACATTAATACTTACATACTATGACGAAAAAATGAATATGGCTGGTACTTCTGCTTCACAAAGACTTGCTAATTGGTGCTCAGAAAATGATGCTACATTAATAAACGGTGGTATGATTGCAACAGGCTCTATTACTGCCGACAAGATACAGGCTGGGTCTATTACAGCGGACCAAATAGCAGTTGGTTCATTACCAGCAAGTGTTTTAAGTCAACAGTTCTCAGCAGCTTTAAATAACCTTAATTTCATCGAACAGCAAGCCGCTTCATCTAAGCAAGTTGTGTGTCAGTGCGATTCTGGTGAAGAAGCAATTATTAAAGATGTGTATTTAACAGATGAGGGTGCTCTTGCTATGAGTATTTCTGATGGTTCTCTGATGTATGGTACATCTCTTGTCATAAAATTTACACATGGAAATAAATCAACAGAGGGTTGTAGTTTAAGGTTATGGCTTAATGGAGAGCAATTTCCTGCCCCAGTTAATGTAATACCACCTATTGGATATTATGATAATGACAATATATTCCATGGATTGGTTTACAATGAAGAATCATCTGGTAATGATTTAAACTGGACTGATGATGAAACAAGAGTCTTAATTTACGATGGTGCTCATTGGATTATTCAACCTCCTTCCGGGTATTTAAGAAGAGCTGCTGATTGGTGTTTACAGAATAATCAGACATTTATTCAAGGTGGTTCTATTATTGCAGGTAGAATTTCTTGTGCGCAGTTAGACGCTGGCTACATTGATGCGAGTAGAATATCATTAAATTATTGGTCAGAAGACAGTGATGGTAGATTGACTAATTATGGTGGATTTAGTCACTATGATGGGTCAACTACAACATCTACTACAAAAGGTGTTGTTATGTATGGCCAAGACCCAGATTGCAATGTAACCATAACAAATGCTGGTTTTGGTATAAACTTTAATGGCGGTTATATTCGTGGCTGGGAAGTTGAAGGAGGCACTACAGAATCACAGGGAAGACTTATAATGAGTGCTTCAAATAGAATTGAAATAAACACAAAGAGCAGTTCTGGTAATATTATAATAGGTAAAAGTAACAACTCACAGGCCAGCACAACATTAAACAGTGCTATTATAAGTATTAATGGGACAAAGGTAGTTTTTTCTGGATTGCCAACAAGTGACCCACATGTTTCTGGGCAATTGTGGAATAATAGTGGAGTATTGACGATAAGTAATGGATAATTATATCTTTGAGTTTAATTATATTAAAGCTAAAGAAGAGCTTGCTAATTTTATTAATAATATTCCAAATAAGTATGGAATATCATTTATTCTTATTGATGAAATGCTAAACGATATTAAATCACAAGTAAGGCAAGCGGCAATAAATGACAGAAAAAGTTTAGAATCAATGCTGAAGAGTTCTAATAAAGAGGAAAAGAAAATAGATGAATGAGATAAAGTTAAAAGGATTTATAAGAGATATTAAACCTTCTCACGTAATAAATGGAATAGAGTATGATAAAGCTAATTTGATTGTTCCACGTGAGAATGGTGTTGAAGATGTTATTAATATAAGATTCAAGAAGTTTTCTAACTTCTATCGAGAAAATCAAGAGATTGATTTAATTGGAAATGTTAGATCATATTCTCAGCAAATGGAGAATGGTAAAAATAAGGTTGACATTTATGTTTTTACTTATTTTGATAGACCTGATAATGAGCCTACAAATAATAATGAGTTTGAAGCAGATGGAAGAATTTGTAAGCTTGATGATATTAGAGTATTAAAAAATGGTAAATCCAATGTTCACTTTATTTTAGCTAATAATCTTGAGTTTGGCGACAATGGGCAAAAGCTTAATAGTTATTTACCATGTATTGCGTGGGGAAAGCTTGCAAAGCAGATTAAAAATATGAAAGTTAATGACAAGATTAAAATACATGGAAAGCTTCAAAGTAGAGAATATAAAAAATATTATTCAGATAATGAATTTGACATTAAAGTAGCCCATGAGGTCTATGTTGATTCTATAGATATAATTAGTGAGTAATGAATAGAGAATTTGAATATTTAACAAGAGTTGTAGTAGAATCATCTATAAATATAGAAGATATAGGCAACTGTGCTATCGAGGCTAATAATGATTTAGGTCAGTTTTGGTGTTTAATAATAAAAACTGAGTTAGGATGGACAGAGGTGTTTGAAGTAGGCCCAATAAATTTGGAGCTTAACGAATTATTGAAGTCCTGTAATTGGTCGTATAAACGAATAGAATATTCAGAAAATAATATATCTAAAATAATTGATAATTTTTTAAATGATGGTCGTAGAAAGATAACACAAGCGCAAGAAATTGATGTGGAGGAAGCTAAGAAATACTTTTTAAACTTAGCAGATTATGTATAATGGCTAATGTAGGCAGACAAACGATAAGAGCATATGATATGAGAGTAATTGGTTATATAGACACTTTACCAAACGGAGATAAGGAAGTAAGAGATAGGGCTAATAGATATTTAGGTAAATATGATAGTCATTTAGATGTTACTAAAGATCGTGTTGGTAGAATGTTATATAAAGGCGACCAGTCTTCTATGCTCTTTACTGAAAAGTGATAGGGGACATTTTATAAGTGTCTCCTATTTTATTATATATTGAAAGGTTAAATGTATAATGGGTATAATTTTTTATTCTACTGGGTGCCCAAGATGCTCAGTTTTAAAACAAAAGTTAGAAAGTAAAAATATTGAATTTGAAACTGTCACTGATGTTGATAAAATGCTAGAATTAGGTATACAATCTGCCCCAAATTTATCTGTGGACGGCAAAATACTTGATTTTTCAAAAGCCATTAAATGGATAAATTCTATTTAATTTGGAGGGTTATGTATGCAGATAGAGTTAAATCTTGATAAAGACTTTGAAAGATTTTTAAATGTTCTCGGTGAAGAATATGGCACAGATTTTGAAAAATTAAATGGTGTACATAAATCCCAACTCGATTATTCAGACTTTATGGACAGTTTTATAGATAATAAAACTGTCGCAGATTCTTCTGTGGACGCAAGTTCAAATGTTCATAAAAAGGATATAGTAACTCTTAGGTCAGAAATGTCTAAGCCACATGAAAAGCTAATAGCATATAGTAAGATTTTTTATGAAATGAAGAAAAAATATGGTCTAAGAACGGCAAAGAAATGGTTTGAAGACGAGTGGAACAAATCTTTATATTTACATGATGCTAATAGTGCTACTTTTGTGCCCTATTGTTTTGCTTATGATTTAGAGAAAATTGTTGTTGAGGGTCTTTACTATTTAGAAGATCACAAAAAACCAGAACCAGCTAAACATTTAGAGACATTTGTAGACTTTGTTAAAGAATTTATAAACTTTACAAGTAATAGAACATCTGGGGCATGTGGCTTACCGAATTTAATCCCATATATGTGGTGGTTTTGGAAGGTTGATGTCAATAATGGGCATTATCCAAGAAATCAGACAGAGGAGGAGTTTGCAAAGAGTGAAATACAGAGAATTATATATGGCATGAATCAGCCATACACGAGGGATGGCATTCAATCAGCTTTTGTTAATACCTCTATATTTGATTCTGAGTATTTTGACGCATTATTTGGTGGAATGTCGTTTCCAGATGGGACATTTGCCATTGATTATAAAGATGAAATAATCAAATTTGAAAAATGGTTTCTTGAGGAAATGGCTAGTATAAAAGACAGGGGAAGAATGTTTACATTCCCGGTTAATACTATTTCGTTGCTAAAAAATAATGGCAAATTTGCCGATGAAGAATTTGCAAAGTTTGCTTCCAGTCACAATAGAAGATGGAATGATAGTAATTTCTTTTGTGACAACAGTGTAACTTCCCTATCCAATTGCTGTAGGTTAAAATCAAATATAGAAGATTTAGGTTATTTTAATTCTATTGGAGGCTCTGCATTAAAGGTTGGCTCAGTTAAAGTATCAACAATTAATCTTGCTAGAATAGCCTATGAATCAGAGGGAAGCGAAAGCAAGTTTAAGAAAATTCTTAAAGATAGATTAATTTTAAATATGAAGGTTCTTGATGTTGTTCGTGGCATAATTTCAAGAAATGTAGAAAAAGATTTGTTACCAAATTTTAACCCGGGCATGTTGGATTTTGAACATCTTTATAATACAGTTGGTTTAAATGGCGTGTACGAGGTTATGAAATATTTTGGGTATACTGAAACAGATGAGTTTGGTAAAGTTAATTATACAGAAAAGGCATATAAATTTGGAAAAGATATTTTTGAAATTTGCCATACAACAATAAAAGAGTTTACAGAAGATAAGGACTACATGGTTAATATAGAGCAAGTTCCAGGTGAATCTGCTGCTGTTAAGTTTCAAAAAGCAGATATGTTACTGTTCCAAGAAAAAGCAGTTACGGATTTACCGCTGTATGGGAACCAGTGGATAGCTTTGGGAATTCCTGCTTCTCTTAAAGATAGAATCGATATATGTTCTGCATTTGACAATTATTGTAATGGTGGTTCAATTTGCCATATAAATATTGATGCACCGTTTTCAACAGATGAACAAGCATGGGATATGTTAAACTATATAACGGATAAGGGTGTTACATATTTTGCGTTTAATGGCAAAATGTGCTCATGCGAAGGGGGACATTTATTTTATGGAAACATATGCCCGGAATGCGGAAAAGAAAAAACAGCAGAATATACAAGAACAGTTGGTTTTTATACTAAGACAGATTCTTGGTCAAAAGAAAGAAAAGAAGAATATGAGCTTCGTGAATGGATGAAGCTTAATGAAAAAGGGATTGAAGCTTAATTGATTATAAAAGGTTTACTTGATGAAGATTTTGTAAATTATAGAAAACCAAGTATGTTTATATCTTTTCCATATTGTTCATTTAAATGTGATAAGGAATTTGGTAAAAATTTATGTCAAAATAGCTCTCTTGCTAAATCTCCAAACATAGAAGTTAATATAGAAAAAATAGTGGATAGATTTACTAGCAATGATATAACAAAAGCTATTGTACTTGGTGGGCTAGAACCTCTTGATTCTTTTGAAAGTGTAACTGATATAATTAAATCAGTTAGGGGTAGAGGTTGTTTAGATGATGTTGTAATATATACTGGTTATACAGAAGAAGAATCTATTGAATACATTAATAAGTTAAAACAGTTTGAAAACATCATAGTAAAGTTTGGCAGATATATTCCAAATCAGGAAAAACACTATGATGAAGTACTTGGTGTGTATCTTATTTCAGATAACCAGTATGCTAAAAGAATAAGTTAGAAGAAAGAAACAAAATGAAAATTGAAATAAATCAAGACAGTGAATTTGTAAAAGATTTTAAAAAACAGTTAAAACAAAATGGTGGTTATTGTCCCTGTAAATTAGTTAGAAATAAGGACACTAAATGCATGTGTAAAGAATTTAAAGATCAAGTTGCACGAAATGAACCTGGGTTTTGTTACTGCGGTTTGTACCAAGCTATTTAAGATTAAAAGACCTGCTTTAATCGGCAGGTCTTTTTTATTTTTTTCTTTCTATAATAGTTGAATTTATAGAAAAATTTGATATAATGTTAATGTAAGATAAACCAAGGAGGTAAACAACAATGACTATGAAGGAACTTTCTAAGTACACAGATAAGCAGTTAGACGAACTGCATTATCAGATGGCTTGCAGAGGAAATATGGTTGCTTGTAATGCAATTGTTGCTGTTAAGAAGTATTACCATAAGCAGGTTATTGTTGTTAAGGGAAGAAAAGTCCCTATTGGGACAACTGGAGAGTGCTTTTGGATGGGAAGTAAAGATTATAGCCGTTATGGTGATCCTTGGGGAATCTATACTGCTATGAGAGTTGGTATTAAGGACATCGATGGGAATGTCTATTGGACATCTATTGACAATATTGATGTCTATAATAGTTGAATTCATATGAAGACTTGTTATAATAATAACATAGGATAAGTTAGGAGAATAATTATGGAACACTCTGAATTCAACAGATTATATGATAACGGGGAAATTAGTGTTAAGATTTTCCAGTCTGTAGAAGAAGATGGTACTGAGAAGACAGTGGAATCTTTTGAATATAATGGAAAGTATTATCTCAGAATTCACAGTGTTTTTAGGTATATTTGTGATAGAAGTTCTATAAATGGCAAGAAGTATAGAATGTCTAAAGAAAGTCATTTTATTAAAGAGTTTAATACTAAAGAGCATGCAAATAATTATTTCTTAAAGATTTCTAACAATTTTAAAAGAGTTGTATGAGGTGAAGCAAGATGACTGATAAGAGAATTAAGATGGATTGCCCGTTTTGTCATACACCTCCTAATAAAATTCAAATAACTTTTATGGGAAATTCAACTTCTTATGGTCAAATTAGATGCCCGGAGTGCGGTTGCACATTTAGCGGTTCTGGAAAACAAAATTTAATTGATAAATGGAATCGTAGATAAAGGAGAATAATTATGAGAAATCTTACTGCTTTTGCTAATCAGTGCATGACTGAACTTAACAGCATTGGTGTTCCTTATCGTCAAGCTGAATTTGTTATTAATAGTAGGGCAGTAAAGAGATGGGGTCAGTGTTCTTTGAAGAGGGATGGCAGTTTCATTATTCAGATTAGTTCTGTTCTCCTTGATGAAAATAACTCTGAATATGGACTTAAGCAGACTATTATCCACGAGCTTATCCACACCTGTCCCGGTTGTATGAATCATGGTAAGACTTGGAAGAAGTATGCTTCTATGTGTGATAAGATTGGGTATTCTATTAGTAGATGTAACAGTGAAGAGAGCCTTGGAATTTCTAATAATAGCATTAAGGAAAGAAAAGTGAAGCATTTGATTAAATGCAAGGATTGCGGCCATGAATATAGGCACTATAGAAAGTGCGGTGTTGTTGAAAGACCTAATTTATATAGATGTGGCGTATGTAATGGAGTCCATCTTGAAGTAATTTTTTAATCACAGTAGTTGAATTATAAATAAATTGTGTTATAATAAAATTATCAAATGAAAGAGAGGTATTACAAATGGAAAAGAGATATGTATATGCTGTTCGTATCTTCCTTAAGGATGGCTATAAGCATATGGCTGAGCTTGCTCTTGGTGATGGTGGAAGACCTAATGGTGAGACTGTTACTATTAGGTGGGATATTCTTGATGAGCGTGATAATTATATTATCAATGCCTATACTCTCATGTTTGATGAGAGATTCCATGATGTGTACCCTACATTTGATAGCTATATCCATTGGAGAAAGGAAATGTAATTTTATGAAAATCATTAATAATAGAGATAATACCATTTTTGGTGAATTGAATCCCGGTGTCGTGTTCATGTACCCAAACGGGGAAAGTGTTTTTATGAAAACAACTGAAGCAAATATGTGTAATTGTGTAAATCTAACTAATGGCCATCTTCTCAATATTTCTGGAGATGATTTTGTAACTGTTGTAGATGCAACACTTACTTTGGAGTAATAAACATGAGATGTTATTGTTTTAAATGCTACAATAATGAAGATGGTTATTGTTCTTGTAGTAGTTATGTAGCTATTAATGAGAATGGTAAATGCACCACTATGGACATCGATATTCCTTTATGTTTTGAGATGGCTGACAATGATATAAAAATTGTCCCATTCCCTCTATCTCTCTTCCGGAAGGACATGGAGATTTGATTGACAGGAAAGAGATTTTAAAGAAGTTTTTGCGTGTGCAAGATGCTATGGGGGTATATATGACTAATCTTGAATATATTCGTAGCTTGAATGACAAGCTTTTTACAATGTCATATGAAAATATTGGTAGAATTGTTTATGCTATTGGTTATTTTTGTCCCACTGTCAAGCCGAATAAATGTAACGATTGTGGCCCTTGTATTGATAGCTTTTTGAAAAAAGAATATAACATCAATAATAGGAATTTCCGTTTCTATAATGACTTGAATGACTACATCAAAGAAAAGTTTTGTAGGGAACCTGTAAAAAAGAATTTTACATGGAATGATATGTTTGATAAAAATGTAATTAACCCATGTGACTATTGCAGTGCTGTTAATGAGTTTCCTCTTTGTGACGATGGAGCTTCAAGTTCTGCTTGTAACCATTGTATGTATAATATTTATCTTCACATGAACTTTGAAATTAAGGAGGATTAGATTATGCGTCTTAGTAAAAAGGCACTAAAAGATTTGGTTAGAGACTTTGATAGCTTGGAGATTGCAGTAGATGGACTAAACTCTTTGACAGATAAGTATCGTATTCAAAGAGATATTATTAAACATCGTTTGGAATATCACAAAGGTCTTGGCGATAAAGAACAAATTCGCTTAGGTGCGGCATTGGCTCTTTATAACCAAATTTGTAGAGATTTAGAAAATATTCGTTATAGTTGATGGAAATATTTACTATACTTAAGGAGGATTGAGTTATGGATATTGTTGTTAATCGTTCTTGGGGTAGTTTTCATATTCCAAAAGAAATTGCTGAGAAGCGTGGCCTTAGTGTCTATGCAGATATTGACCGTACTGACAAAGAACTTGTAGAATATGTTAATACACATGTTTCAAGCCTTAAAGTTTTCTCTATTCCAAATGAGGCAACTGATTGGGATATTTGGGGCTATGATGGCATGGAAACCATTATCTATGTGGTTGATGGAAAGATTTATACTATCTAAGGAGGATTATAATAATGAATACTGATATGAAGAATATTAATGATTTTCTTGATTTGTTTGCTGTGTCTTCTGTTGTAAAGATTTATCAAAATAATATTGAGGTATACAACGGTTCTATTTATAAGATTCCTTCTAAGTTTCTCTATGTAAGTCTTGAAAGTTTTAAGGTATGCTTTGAAGATAATAGAATTGTCTATAAGTTCTGGATTTGAGGGAAATATTTTATGAAATATCTAACTTTCGTTAAAGAGGATTGGTACTAAATGACAAGATTGATTATGATGGTAGGAGTTCCCGGAAGCGGTAAGTCTCGCATGGCTAAGTGGATTTCAGAAACAAACAATAATATTAAAATCTTTTCTTCTGATGAATATAGAAAGAAACTTCTTGGTAATGAAAATGACCAAACAAATAATAATCTGATATTTGAAACATTATATATTGATATTGCACAAAGCCTTGTAAATGGAGAAAGTTGTATTTTTGATGCAACTAATATTTGCTATAAGGATAGAAAAAGAGCTTTTGACTCTATTGATAGTATAATCAATAAAGTTTATCATGTAAAACTTTCTTACAAGAAGGAAGCTATTGTTTGTTGCACAAGTATTTCAAATTGTATTTACTTTGATAAGAATAGGGAAAGAACAGTTGGGGAATATGTAATTAATAAGTTTGTAAGCAGATTTGAATATCCACAGTATTTTGAGGGATTTTCTTCTAT